>JGI24023J19991_10000054_pt1 | contig 65422 bp, 45 predicted proteins | sample Cruoilmetagenom1_FD_19991 | JGI IMG/M metagenome (IMG submission 19991)
CAAACAAAGCATTTCCTTGAAAAACCACGCCCATTTCCATTCTTAATTTACGTTGTGCTGATAAAGAAAGATCACTCCAAATACGTCCATCAAACGAAACAATACCGCTTTCCGGTTGAATCAAACCGAGGACAGATTTAACAAATACCGTTTTTCCTGAACCGCTTCGTCCTATAATCATATTGGTTTTACCAGTTTCAAAAGTAGCAGAAATACCTTTTAACACTTCTTTATCTTTAAAAGATTTATATAAATTCTTTACCTCAATCATCAGCTCAATAAAAGTTGGGTTAAAATATAATTAAAAACAATAATTGTAATACTGGTCCAAATCACCGCTTTTGTACTTGCCCTTCCCACTTCTAAGGCACCACCACGAACATTATAACCAAAATACGACGGAATAGTAGCAATAAAAAAAGCAAACACAATAGTCTTAATCAGTGCATAAATAATATCAAAAGAATCAAAGGAGTAACGAATGCCTTTGAGGTAATTTTCGCTGAGCACCATTCCCGTCAAATTACCGGCAACCCATCCACCTAACACGCCTAAAAACATACTAATCATAATTAAAAACGGATAAAAAGTTACCGCTGCCATCAATTTGGGTAATATTAAATGATTTGCCGAATTAATCCCCATAACATCCAATGCATCAATTTGTTCAGTGATACGCATGGTGCCAATCGTAGAAGCGATATACGAACCTACAATACCTGCTAAAATGATGGAAATAAATGTAGGTGAAAATTCTAAAAAAATAGATTTTATAGTAGCATAACCAATGTACATTTTATCTATAAGCGGATTGCTCATGTTTCGTGCTGTTTGAATGGTGACCACACCACCGATAAAAAATGATATAAAACTGATTAAACCAATAGATTTAATTCCCAAATCATCAATTTCTTTAAAATAATTTTCAAAAAATATCTTATGCTTTTGCGGACGTGCAAAAACCTGTTTCATCATTAAAGAATATTTTCCAATTGCCTCTAAATACATAGGGTAAAAACTTTTTAGCAAAATTACACAAAAAACATACCAATATTATAAATAATTTGCTTAAATATTTACACTAAATTACTTATAATTTTGCGAATATACTTCAATCTTATCAAATAATTGCTTTTTGTCATATTATTAAAAAAAATAATTAATACATTTGACTAAATTTGACTTAAATAAAACCCTATAAAAGTGTCTAATTTTAATATTTATGATAAATCATCTAAAACGCCTGAACAACTTTGGACGGATTTTATAAATGGAGATATGACATCTTTTAGACAAATTTACAGTCTATTTTACCAACCCCTCTACAATTTTGGCTTGTCTTATGTCGAAAAAGATATTGCAGAAAATTGCATACAAGATATGTTTTTATACATTTTGCAACATCGTGCAAACCTTAAAAATATAAAAAACGTAAAGGCATATCTTTATAAATCCTTTAGAAACCAATTGTATAAAAATGCAAAAGCCCAAAAGTTAATCTTACAAGCTCTTGAAAAAGATTTCTACTTTGAAAAAAGTGAAAATATATTTGCCGAAGTAATTACCAAACTCATCAAAAAACTAAGTAACAGAGAACAAGAAATTGTAAAACTAAAATATTACCAAAACTACAAAAATAAAGAAATAGCAACCGCTTTGAACATTGAATATCAAACAGTTAGAAATACCTTGCACAATGCAATACAAAAAATGCGTATTTTAATGCCACAAGTTGACTATTGTTAAGCACCACTTTTACACTAAGAATTCCATTGAACATGTATTAAGTGTCTAAGGCTTTCAGAAGTGTCATAAATATTAGTAGTAAATAATACTGGATAAAAAAAATAACCCAATAATTTAGGCAAACTCAATCACTTTTTCAAATTTTAAATACAGCAAAATTTATAAAAAATACCATATTCTTTTACTATTATAAATTACAATTAGAATAATAAACCGTCTTGCAGAAAAGCCTACAATAATAATAAAAGGAAAGGTCTATTATTAAATAACAGACCTTTCGGGTGTCGGATTCTCAAAATTGTCCCCGCACGAAGCATATACCGGCCTGCTTTGTCCGACGCAGTGAGCTACCTTTTTCAGAGAATATTGAATTGCAAATTTTAAAAAAAATATTTAAAAATACACTATCTTTACATATTATAAATCAGGACAAAATCATACTTTTATTTTTAAAAGCAAAACTTATTAATTATCAAAATATTATTTTATTATCAATTTAAAAATTGATTTTTTTCTAAAATGCAAAACATTGATTCTCAAAGAAATTTAAAAAATGTACGTTTTTCTTGGTCGCTGAATCAACTCCGAACGTTTTATCATTTATCTGATGTATTCAAATTATCGGATAAGTTGCAATGCTACCTCAATCTCGACGTGTTTCAAAGACACACCGAGAATAGGACAAACACATATTTTAATTTTAAAAAATATGCGTTTGCCCAAAAAGCAAAAAAAAATTACTTTACAATTTAAACTTTTTATGCTATTTTTACAGGCTTAAAATAAAGCCATTACTTTATTCGTTATGACTGTTCATAAAAACACCTTCTTATGTATCAAAAATTTTTATTTTTACTACTGATTTTACTGGAAACAACAAAATTATCTGCACAACAATCAGATGTGTACTACAACCCTGCAAACAAGTACTTACACGCCTTACATTTATATTTAGATCACGAATATCAAGCAGCAGGTTACGAATTTGAAATGCTTAAAAACAAAAGCAAAGATCCACAAATATTGGGTGATGTGCATTATTATTTGGCAAGCATTGCCGTACGAACCGGTAAAGATAATGCCAACGAACTATTGACCTATTTTACCCAACATTATCCCAATCATCCCAAAAGAAATTACGCTTATTTTGAAGCAGCTGATTATCATTTTACCCATAGAAACCTTAAGGAAGCCGAAAGTTTTATCAACAAGGTAGATCCAGGTGATTTATCCAAAAATGATTATGAAAAATATAATTTTTATCTAGGTTATACTTATTTGAAGCAAAACAAATTAAAACAAGCCAACCGGCTATTTGAAAAACTCTTAAAATCAAAAAAATATGGTACGCAAGCCAAATATTACTATGGATATATAGCCTATAAATTAAACGATTTTGCCAAAGCACAAAAATATTTTAACCAAGTAGCCGACCAATCGAGTTTTAGCAAAAAAATGCCTTATTATCAAGCTGATATGTATTTTAAATTGGGCAAATTTGAAAAAGCCATTGCCGAAGCACAAAAAATTTATCCAAAGGCACATAGAAATGAAAAATCGCAATTGGCAAAAATCATTGGAGAAAGCTATTTCAATTTAATAAAATATAAAGATGCCATCCCCTATTTACAAGCCTATAAAGGTATTAAGGGCAAATGGAATAATACAGATTATTATCAATTAGGCTACGCCTACTATATGTCTGGCGACTATGATAATGCAATAGGAAATTTCAATAAAATAATAAGCGGAAACGATGCCATTGCACAAAATGCTTACTATCATTTGGGAGATTGTTATCTAAAAACCAATCAAAAATTAAAAGCACTTAACGCCTTTAAAAAAGTATCGGAAATGTCTTTTGACAAAAAAATGCAGGAAGATGCGTTTTACAATTATGCCAAACTGGGTTATGAGCTTGGCAATCCTTTTGAAAATAGTACAGAAGTACTTCAGAAATATCTCAAAAAATATCCTAACAATATTTATAAAGACGAACTGGAATCTTTATTGGTCAACTCTTATATCACTTCAAATAATTTTGATGGTGCCATAAAAATCCTTGAAAAAAACAAGGAAACCAATACAAAAACCTATCAAAAAGCAGCTTACTATCGCGGATTAGAACTCATAGATGAAGGCGATTATCCACAAGCAAAACAGATGTTTAACAAAGTCTTAAAAACCGGGTTTGAACCCAAATTCAGACAATTATCAAAATTTTGGAAAGCTGAAGCCAATTATCGTTTACAACTTTTTGAACAAGCAAAACTAGGCTACGAAGACTTTGCTACCACTAACGATTATAAATTTTTACAAGAAGGAAAATTAATCAACTACAACTTAGCATACACTTATTTCAAACTCAAGGAATATGATAAAGCTGCCAATTATTTCGATAAATTTATCAAAACACAACCCGAAACCAAATTACTAAAAGACAGTTACTTGAGATTAGGAGACAGTTATTTTGCTTCAAAAAAATATTGGCCGGCAATGGAAGCCTACAACAAAGCTATTAATATGCACGGCGCCGATGCCGATTATGCCGCATATCAAAAAGCCATCAGCTATGGATTTGTTGGGAAAAACAATAAAAAGATTGATGACTTAAACACGTTCTTACAAAACTTCCCTACTTCAAAACTCGTTCCCGATGCACTGTATCAATTGGGAAGCACTTATATGAATACCGGAAAATCTACACAAGCAGTTAAAGCATTTGATCGTTTGTTAAACAAACATTACAAAAGTAAATTTACACCAGTTGTTTTACTTAAAAAAGGTTTAGTTTATTACAATAGCAATCAAAATGACAAAGCACTACAAACTTTTAAAAAAATTGTAAAAGATTTCCCCAACACACCTATTGCCCAACAAGCTGCAGAAAATGTAAAAAACATTTACATAGAAAACGGGCAAGCCAACGAATATGCCGCTTGGGCAAAAAATATTTCTTGGGTAAATGTGAGCAATACCGAACTCGACGATGCTGTATTTAGCACTGCCGAAGAGAAATATATGAGCTTATCTCCTGTGGCTATCACAGAACTTGAGAAATATTTGCAACAATACCCCAATGGCTTACACAGATTAAAAGCGCATTATTATTTGGCAAAATTATATAAATCAAAGAATAAAAAGGGAAAAGCCGCTTTACATTATGAAGCCATTGCAAGCAAATCACAAAATGAATACACCTTGGAAGCCGTTAGAGAATTGGCAGATTTTCAACTCAAAAACGATAAGTGGAACAATGCCATTCCATACTTAGAACGACTGGAATTGTTAAGTACCTCACCCGATGACATCATATTTGCACAATCAAATTTAATGAAAGGCTATTATCATCAACAAAAATATAATAATGCAATTGCTTATGCAGAAAAAGTCTTGCAAAACAACAAAAGCAACCAACAGATGATAAACGATGCCAATATCATTATTGCACGCGCTGCTATGCAAACCAATGATGAGGCTAAAGCCAAAAGTTATTATGAAAAAGTCAGTAAAAAAGCTAATGGGAAATTGGCCGCAGAAGCATTATATTTTGTAGCATTTTTTCAAAATAAAGATGGATTGTATGACACATCCAATAAAACCATAGGAAAATTGACAAAAAAATATGCCGGTCATAAGTATTGGGCTGCCAAAGCCTTGGTTTTAATGGCTCAAAACACTTATGCCAAAGGCGATGCTTTTAATGCAAGCTATATTTTGGAAAGCGTGGTTAAAAATTTCAAACAATTTCCGGATGTAGTCAATGAAGCACAAATTTTGCTAGGACAAATAAAAACAGCTGAAGCTAAAAAAAATGCGAGCATCAAAAATTAGTTTTTTTTGAGAATTGTTTCAAAAAAACCATCAAATACATTCTAACAAATTCATTTTGAAAAAGAATGTCAAATAAAATAAATAGGTTAAAAAAATTATAAAAATGAATATTTTAAAAAGATTATCTATCATTTTCATATTAAGCATCAGTTTTGGCATCCACGCACAACAAGCAAAAGATAGTGTCAAAACCGAAGTAGTTGAAGTAAGCCGTTCGTTTACACCCAAAGTACAGGATGCACATAAATTAGATATCAACCCAGAAGCAGCACAAATACCCGAAAAAAAAATTCCGGTAAAATACCAAATCCAATCTATTCCGGTTGCTTCTACTTTTTCTCCGGAAAAAGGCGGTATGGCTAATTTTAATGTTGGCGTTACAAAAAGCAATTCGTATAAAAGTTATGTCTCTTTGGCAGGTGGAAACTACGTCGATATTGAAGGAAATGCCTTTGTCTATTATCCCGTTACCAAAAAATTAGGCTCAGCATTACGCTTAGAGCATTATTCCTCACAAGGCAGCAAAACGGATGAAATTGATTATCTACCTTATGACAAAACACATGCTGATGTATTATTTAATTACGCTTCCGACAAAAGCGAATGGAATATGGATTTAGGATACTTAGCCAGGCAAACACAATTGAATTTGAATCCAAATCCAATAGTACCACATACCCCTGCTGTTATTGAAAACAAAGAAAAACTATCACACAATAATTTTTTGATAGACCTCAACGGCAGGTTTAAGGAATCCTATTTTAAATCGATGAAATTAAATTATAACAGCTATTGGGATATTTATAATAACAATGAAAACAAACTTAATTTTTTATCTAAATTACAATTCCCTATTGGCAGTTTAAATCTAAATATGGGTTTGCAAGCAGATTTAGTCTCTGGAGATGTCGGTAAAAATAACCAACTGGATATGGGCATTGATGAAAATATTTCATATAAAAATATGGATTTTGGAATTTTACCCGCCATTCAAATTGAAAACGACAATATTATTTTTAATTTAGGTGCCAAGATTTATTATCAAAACCAAGATACCTTGTATAATAAAATACAATTTATGCCCGATGTAAATATCAATCTTAATTTAATTTACGAAAAATTAAGCATTTACGCAGGTGTAACTGGCGAAATGAAACAAAATTCTTATGCTACACACACCGAAAAAAATCCATATTTGGTTGCCAATACCAATATCTTACCAGGACGCGTACCCTATAATATTTATGGTGGTATAAATGGTGCTTTTTCGTCGGCATTTTCTTATGAAATCAAATTAGGCTACAAAAAAATCAACAATTATGCCTTTTACATCAGCAACAATATGCCTTTTGCCAATTACCAAATGCTGTATGATGATATGAGCCAATCCTATTTTAAAACAGCTTTTAATATTGGCGTTGGAAAAAAATTAGATTTAAAATTGAAACTGGATTACCGTCAAAACAACCCGGATCATTTACAAAAAGCAATTAACCTCCCCGATTACGAATTTGCATCAATATTGGATTTTCATCCAACCGAAAAATTACATTTTGATGTAATCTTAAAAAATATTGGCAATAGAAGTTTTACCGGTTTTGATAGTGACATTTTACCCGGATTTACCGATCTTAATTTGGGGATTCGCTATCAAGTAAACGAACAATTTACAGGTTTCTTAAAAGGCTATAATTTATTGAATAACAATTATCAAAAATACTATGCCTATCCAGTACAAAAAGTACAAATATTAGGCGGTATTGCATATAAATTTGACATTCCTAACAATAATTAGTACCTTGCAGTCTGATTTATACCAATCTAACATTAAAAAAAGAACATCATGACAAAAAATATAGGAAAAAATGACAAACTCATTAGATTAATCATTGCAATTGTAATATTTATTTTGATTTATTTAGGCAAAATTACCGACAACACCACACAAATTATTTTGTTAGTTGTGGCTTTTATTGCAGCCCTTACTTCTTTGATGAATTACTGCTTAATCTATCAATTAATTGGCTTTAATACTTGTAAAAAAAATAAATAAAAGAATTAATACAAATTGAAATATTAAAGTGCAATTATTATAAGTCATAAAAATAATTGTACTTTTGTATTTCAAAAGAATTTTATGTCCAAAAGCCAATCAACTAATCATCAGGAACAAAAAGAAAATTTTTACCAAAGATTACGTGATGAATTAACAAAAACAACCACTTGGCCTAATAAATATATGTACAAATTTATCATCCCAAACGATGAAACTAAAGCGGTACAAGTAAAGACAAGATTTAAAGGACAAGATATAAATTACAAAGAAAATTTTTCACGTACTGGCAAATATCTCAGCATCAGCATTATTGCAATAGAAAAATCACCTGAAAGTATCATAAACAGATACAAATCTATGGAAGATATCGAAGGACTTATGTCTTTATAACAAACAAAATAAATTAAATAATATTAAAACAAAACATAAATAATAATATGTCAAACGAATTAGAATTTACATATAATACCGATAAAAAACCACTTATCATACCAGAATATGGTCGATATATTCAAGATATGGTCGATTATCTTAAAACAATTGAAGATAAGGAAAAACGAAATAAAAGTGCTAAGGCCATCATCCGACAACTTGGGTTGCGCAATCCGCACTTACGAGACGTTCCCGATTTTCAACACAAACTTTGGGATCACCTATTTATGATGGCAGATTTTGATTTGGATGTAGATTCACCATTCCCCAAACCAAATGTCGAAAAATTTAAAGAAAAACCCGAACAACTAGAATATCCAAACAAAGGTTATCGTTTTAGATATTACGGACATATTATCAAAAAAATGATAGATGTGGCTATTACTTGGGAAGAAAGCGAACTCAAAGAACGTCTTAAAAAAACCATTGCCAACCATATGAAAAAAAACTACTTGACTTGGAATAAAGATCATGTAGAAGATGCTGTTATTTTTGAACATTTACGCATTCTATCAGATGGCAAAATAGATATAAAAGCAGATGAACTCAAACTGCGAGAAGCAAATCAATTGGTTAAAAAGAATATTAGTAACAAAAACAACAATAATTATAAAAAAAGAAATAATAATAATTACAAAAAAAATAATAATTACCGAAAAAAACGTTCATAATGGGTTCATTTATAATTGAAGGCGGTCATAGTTTACAAGGTAAAATTACACCTCAAGGTGCTAAAAATGAAGCGCTTCAGATAATTAGCGCCGTTTTGCTTACCGACCAAAAAGTTGAAATATCAAACATTCCCGATATCATAGATGTCAACAAACTAATAGATATTCTTAGAAATCTGGGTGTTAAAATTCAAAAAAAAGCAAAAGGTATTTTTACTTTTCAAGCAGATGACATCAATATCAATTACCTACAATCAGAAGAATTTAAAGAAAAAGGCTCCGGATTACGTGGCTCTATTATGATTATGGGGCCGCTCTTGGCAAGATTTGGCAAAGCATATATGTCTAAACCCGGTGGTGACAAAATTGGCAGACGCCGACTCGATACACATTTTGAAGGCTTTATTAAATTGGGTGCCAAACTAGATTTTGACAACAATAATCATTTTTTTGGCGTTACAGCAGACAAATTAATCGGTCAAGATATGTTGCTCAATGAAGCATCGGTTACCGGAACCGCAAATATTATTTTAGCCGCTGTATTAGCAGAAGGAAATACTAGCATTTATAATGCCGCTTGCGAACCATACATTCAACAATTAAGCAAAATGCTTAACCGCATGGGCGCTAAAATTTCTGGAATAGGTTCTAATTTATTATCGATTGAAGGCGTAAAAAAATTGACAGGAACAAAACACCGCGTACTACCCGATATGATAGAAATAGGTAGTTGGATAGGGCTTGCCGCCATTACAAAATCCGAAATTACCATAAAAAATGTCAGTTGGGATAATTTAGGACAAATACCCCGTGTTTTTAGAAAACTAGGAATTACTTTAGAACAAAAAGGTGATGATATTTACATTCCAAAACATGAGCATTACAACATTCAAAACTTTATGGATGGTTCCATATTAAGCGTGTCAGATGCACCTTGGCCAGGTTTTACCCCTGATTTACTAAGCATTGTTTTAGTTACCGCTATTCAAGCAAAAGGCGTGGTATTAATTCACCAAAAAATGTTTGAAAGCAGACTATTTTTTGTTGACAAACTCATCGACATGGGCGCACAAATAATTTTAAACGATCCACATCGTGCAACTGTTATTGGACTAAACCAAGAGAATAAATTGCGTGCCACTCAAATGAGCTCTCCGGATATTCGTGCCGGTATTTCGTTATTAATCGCAGCACTATCTGCCAAAGGAACCAGTGTTATTCACAATATTGAACAAATAGATCGCGGTTATGAAGCTATCGATCAAAAACTTAACGCACTTGGTGCCAAAATTCAAAGAGTAAACTAATTTTTACCACACAAATAAATATGAATCCAACTAAAACAAAAGCTTGGACAAAAATCCAACAGCATTTTAATAAAATAGAAAACAAACATATTACAAACTATTTCAATCAAGATCGTTTGCAAAATTTTTCATTTGATTTTAACAGCATCTATTTTGATTTTTCTAAGCATCGTCTCGATGAAAAAATACTAGAATTATTTAGTGAATTGGCTAAAGAAATGCAATTAGAATCAAAAATGAAACAGCTTTTTTCAGGTAACATCATCAACCATACCGAACAACGCGCTGTTTTGCATACCGCTTTGCGACAACAAGATGACACACCTATATTTGTTAATAAAAAAAATATCATTCCGGAAATCAGAAATACGTATAAACGCCTAGAAAATTTTTCAGATAAAATAATTTCAGGAAACTGGAAAGGTCATACCGGTAAAAAAATAACAGATGTCGTTAATATTGGTATTGGTGGATCAGATTTAGGTCCTAAAATGATGGTGCAAGCCCTATCAGACTATAAAAATCATTTAAACATCCACTATTTATCCAATATAGATCCATTTGGTTTGGATAAAATTATAAAAAACATCAATATGGAAACCACTTTATTTTTAGTGGTATCCAAGTCTTTTTCTACTCAAGAAACCCTCACCAATGCCAAAAGTATTCAAGCATTATATATAGATAAGTTTGGCAAAGAAAGTATTGCAAAACATTTTGCAACCATTAGCACACAAGTAACCAAAGCTCAGGATTTTGGCATCTCTCCAGAAAACATTTTCCCTATGTGGGATTGGGTTGGCGGTCGTTACTCACTTTGGAGTCCGGCAGGCATTTCTATAATGCTTGCTGTCGGCATTGAAAATTTTAACAAAATGCTTTCAGGTGCTGCAAATATGGATTTGCATTTTAAACAAACCGATTTTAATAAAAACATACCAGCTGTTTCTGCTTTCATCAGTATTTTATACAATAATTTTTATGAATTTGAAACAGAAACCTGTATTCCTTACGCCGAAAAACTCCAATACTTACCTGATTTTCTACAACAATTAATGATGGAAAGCAATGGTAAAACTGTTGATAATGAATCAAATAAAATAGATTATCAAACAGGTGATATCATCTGGGGAAATGTTGGTACCAATGCGCAACATTCTTTTTTCCAATTATTACACCAAGGTAGCAAAATTGTTCCGGTTTGTTTTATGGCAGAAAAAGCAAACAACTCAACCAAACATACTGAAAATCATCTAATCTTATTATCAAATATGATAGCACAAGCAGAAGCTTTGATGCAAGGAGAACAAAATGCTAATCCTTATAAAAACTTTGAAGGAAACCGACCTTCAAGTACAATTTTATTAGATAAAATCACTCCTGAAACAATGGGAACACTTGTCGCTTATTACGAACATAAAACTTTTGTAGAAGGCATCATTTGGAATATTAATAGTTTTGATCAATTTGGCGTAGAACTCGGTAAAAAATTAGCAAATAAAGTATTAAATGAACTGCAAGGAAAAGAAAGTAATACACATGACTTTTCTACCGATAAGCTTATTTCTCTTATAAAAAAATAACACCAACATCAAAAAATTGCACAAAAAAAGCTGTATTTTAAAAAATACAGCTTAAATTATATGTTTATTAATAACAATTACTTTGTTAATTTTACAAAATTATTTTTATATTTTAAAACTAAAACAATTCCAACAACAAACAAAATAATCAAATATTGATCAATGGGTAAACCTGGAGGAGGCGCTCCACCTCTAACGGGTGTAGGTGGCACTCTGTTTTGTGCATAAACCGAAACCATTTCAGTTAAAAATGCAATAATTAAAATAAATTTTTTCATGTTTTTATTTATATTTATCTTTTTGGTAATATGTGAAAATATCATTTTTTTTTCTAAAATATTTAAAAATAAAACATTCAATTTCACAATTATTTGCTAAATACTATTGCAAAGATATATTATTTTTTTAACAAAAAAAACAAATCACCAAAAAAAAATAAAAAAAAGTGGACCCAGCTGGGCTCGAACCAGCGACCCCCTGATTATGAGTCAGGTGCTACTAACCAACTGAGCTATGGGTCCTATGTTTTTCAACGTGCAAATATATATATATTTTTTAAAAAAACTATATGAATATTATTTTTTTTCTTGGCAAATTTCTATCAAAACACCGTCTGTAGATTTCGGATGCAAAAAAGCCACCAACTTATCATCAGCACCCGATTTGGGAAGTTTGTTAATCAACACAAATCCTTCTGATTCTAAGCGTTTTAATTCCTTCACAATATCCTCAACCTCAAAAGCAATATGATGCATTCCTGCACCGTGTTTTTCAATAAATTTATGAATGGGACTTTTATAATCTGTTGCCGCCAGTAATTCTATTTTTGAATTTCCGATTTTAAAAAATGAAGTTATAACTCCTTCGCTTTCTACTTTTTCTCGCTTATAAGAAGTTGTCCCAAAGAGTTTTGAATATATTTTTTCAGTTTCATCTAAATTCTTTACCGCAATACCTATATGTTCAATTTTATTCATATTTTATTGTATTTAAAATGTATTTTTCTACCAAGAAACAATATTTATACAAATATACATTATCTTTGTCAAATGGAAACAAAAAGACAAAAACGTATTGCCAAAATACTTCAAATGGATTTGGCAGAAGTACTACAAACAGCTATCAGAAAAAATAATGTTCATAATCTTATTATCACCGTATCTAAAGTAACCGTAACGCCGGATTTAAGTTTGGCACGTGTATTTGTGAGCATATTTCCTTCTAACAAAGCAAAAGATTTACTTACCGAATTACAAAATAACTCAAAAGTTTTTAAAAACGAAGTCGCCCAAAGAGTCAAACATCAATTAAGAAAAATGCCAGAACTGACATTCTTTATAGATGATTCGCTAGATTATATAGAAAAAATAGATCGTGAGTTAAAAAGTGGCAACAATCCTATCGATTAAATTTATTTTTCTTTGAAAACACATTTTTACATAGCCCGAAGATACCTATTTTCTAAAAGTGGCAATAATGCTATCAATAACATTATCGCAATTGCTTCATTGGGTGTTGTGATTGTTTCAGCAGCTTTTATCATTGTATTATCCGGTTTTTCTGGTATCAGAACTTTTAATTTAGATTTGATTAAATTAACCGATCCTGAATTGAAAATATTGCCCAAAAAACATAAGAATTTTATTTTTTCAGATAGCCTATCACATATTTTATCAAATGAAAAATACATTGAAAATTACAGTAAAATTTTAGAAGAAAAAGTATTTATCAATTTTGAAAATAAACAAAAAATTGCAAAACTCAAAGGCGTAGATAGTAATTATTATAAAATTATAAGATTAGACACCTTAGTTTTTATGGGCAACACCCCACAACCTATGACCAGTGAGCTTATGATAGGTATGACACTGGCAAACGATTTATCTTTTACGCTTTCAACTAACGAAATTCAAAGTATTGATATAATGGTGCCAAAACCCGGAAAAGGAATTATTACAGATCCGCGGAAATCTTTTAATGAAAAATATTTTTTCCCTGTCGGTGTTTTTCAAACTTCTGCAGATTTTGACCAAATGTATCTTTATACCAATATAGGCGCCGTACAAAAATTATTGTCATATCCTAACAACAGAATTTCATCAATTGAAATAAAATCAAAGAATCCACAATATATTGAAAGTTTAAAAAAATCTTTACAAAAAAAATTAGACAACAAATTTATTGTCAAAAATAGGAAAGATCAAAATCCATTGATTTTTAAAATGTTAAACAACGAAAACTTAATGACTTATCTCGTTTTAAGCCTCATACTCTTACTGGCATTGTTTAATATTACCGGTTCTATTATGATGATTATCATCAATAAAAAAAGCAATATCATAACTTTGCAACAATTAGGTTTAAATTTTTTTGATATTAAAAAGATATTTTTAATTCAAGGTTTCGGCATGACTAGCATCAGTGGTGTTATTGGACTTATCATTGGGCTGGTTTTGGTCATATGGCAATTAAAATTCCCTTTCCTTTATATTCCACAAACCACAATGGCATACCCCGTTGAACTTCATTTATACAATATTTTATGGGTATTATTAACAATTACTGTGATGGGATTAATTTCGACATATGTTGCCGTTAGAAGTCTTCGTATCTAATTAATTTAATTGTAACAAAAATACAATCTTATCGTTATTAAATACATAAATAAAATTGTATGCAAATCATATTAAAAGTAAATCACCTTAGTAAGAATTTTGGGAACTTAAAAGCCGTAAATGACCTTAGTTTTGAAATAAAAAAAGGGAATGTTTATGGATTATTAGGTCCAAATGGCAGTGGAAAATCGACTACATTGGGGATGATTTTAAATGTCATCAATAAATCCTCGGGCACATTTGAATGGTTTAACGGAAATTTAAACACCTCTCAAGCGCTTAAAAAAATAGGAGCTATCATAGAACGACCCAATTTCTACCCTTATATGAACGCACGCCAAAATTTAGAACTGGTTTGTAAAATAAAAGAAATACCTTACACCAATATTCCAGAAAAATTAGCACTGGTTGGGTTAGAAGACCGACAAGAAGATAAATTTAAAACTTTTTCTTTGGGGATGAAACAAAGATTGGCTATTGCTTCTGCCCTACTCAACAATCCTGAAATGCTTATTCTAGACGAACCCACCAATGGATTAGACCCCAAAGGCATACATGAAATACGAAAAATCATTAAAGATATTGCCCAAACGGGTACAACCATTATTCTAGCATCGCATTTGTTGGATGAAGTAGAAAAAATCTGCGATCAAGTCGTTATTTTACAAAAAGGTAAAAAAATATTTGACGGCAGTGTTACCAATCTTTCCAATATGCAAAATTGGTTTGAGATAGAAACAGAAACACTCGAACAAGTGAAATATTTACTTGAAGAATTGGTTATCATAGATAGTGTTGAAATTAAAAACCATAAAGTATTTGCATATTTGCTCGAAGATGCAAAAGGTTCTGTATTAAATGAATACTTAGCAAAAGAAGGCGTTTTTATAGATAGTATTATAAAAAAACAACCTACTTTGGAAGAAAAATTTTTGTTATTAACCCAAGATTCAAGCCTTTAAAATTCCTTTCATGAAACGTTTACTATCCATTGAACTTTACAAAGTAAAACACCATAAACTAAGCAAAATACTTTTTATTGCTTATTTTGCGTTATTGAGCTCTATTGCGCTCATTGCCTCCATCAAATTCACCATTGGACATACGACCATTTATCTGGCAGATCAAGGTATTTTTAACTTCCCATATATTTGGCACTTCAACACTTATACGGCAGACTTCTTTACCTTTTTCTTGGCCATTATAGTCGTGTCAATGGTGACAAATGAATTTGGATATCGCACCGTAAAACAAAATCTTATAGATGGTATGACCAAAAAAGAATTTGTATTATCAAAATTCACCTTTTTGGTTGTATTATCTTTGTTAGCCACAGCATTTGTAGCCATCATTACGCTTGTTTTAGGATGGTTTTATTCTGATTTCACCAGTTTTAACTCCATTGTTAAAGAGATTTATTTTCTCCCGGCATTTTTTCTAAAACTATTGGGTATCTTTAGTTTTATCATGCTTACCGGATTTATTTTCAAACGATCCGCTTTTGCACTTGGTTTCTTTTTTATTTGGATGATTATAGAAGGTATTATCTATCTGACACTTCGCGTCAAAATAGATAAAGAAATAGCTGCACAAGTAACCGGATTTTTTCCTTATTTATCTATAAAAAATTTACTACCTGAACCTGCAACAAGGTTAAGTTTTGCAAAAAACATAGGCAAACAAATAGGTGAAAAAATTGATGTCTTTAATGGCATTCCAATTCAAAATTATATCATCGTTATTTTTTGGATAACTATATTTGTGTTTCTATCATATTATATTCTTAAAAAACGCGATTTGTAAAAATAATGACACTTAGAATTAATTTTACACAGTCACTTATCTAATGAACTTTTTTCATATATTTGTAGTTTAACATCGTCAAATACTAATTTGTGTAAATTTTTAAATAAATATAGTTTTATAACAATAAACTTCAAACCAATAGATTTCCACTTATTTATGTGCAAATTAAAACAACAATCAACAATATGAAAAAGTTTTTTACAACAGTTCTTTTTTTAAGTTTTATTTTTAACGCTCACAGTCAATTTGAAGCTGCACATTGGTTTTTTGGAGATAATGCTGGATTATCATTTATGAGTGGTACACCCGTTCCCGAACCCGGAGGAAGGATCACTACTGAAGAAGGCTGTTCTTCTATTTCCAACCCATGTGGTGACTTAATACTATACACCGATGGAATTACCGTTTACACCTCCAACCATACAGCAATGCCTAACGGACATGGTCTAATGGGCGATCCTTCATCTTCACAATCTGGTATTATTGTACCCAAACCAGGAGATATTGACATTTATTATATTTTTACAGTTGATGATGGCGGTGGTAGCAACGGTCTTCGCTATTCAGTTGTTGATATGAATTTGAATACTGGTTTAGGCGATGTAATAAACGGTCAAAAAAACATTTCCTTGGTACAAAGATCAACCGAAAAAGTGACAGCTGTTGATGATCCTAATGGTGGTATTTGGGTTATCACACTTTCTCCTAGAACCAATGGAAGCAGTGCACCTTATCCAACCTTTGGCTCTAATTATAACACTTTTTACGCTTTCAAAATTAATAATACCGGCGTACAAACTTCTGCCGTTGTTTCTACCTTAGCCATTAGCCCTTCTATTGGTAGTGAACATGGGTATATGAAGGTATCACCAGACGGCAATAAAATTGCTGTAGCAAATTATTACGATGATTCCGCATTTTTATTTGACTTTGACAATACAACAGGTGTTGTGTCTAATCCCTTTTTACTTCCTATGCAAAGTGGTAGAGAGGGTGCTTACGGCGTTGAATTTTCACCGGATAGTAGCAAGCTTTATATTAATTCTGTCATAAGTAGCAGTGGCAATGCCATTCTATACCAATATGACCTAAGCGATAATAATCAACGATATACTATAGGCGTACATCCAGATTATCGTACTGCCCTTCAACTAGGAGTGGATTCTAAAATATATCAAGCACATACAATCAGCTATGGCACTGGCACGCATAAATTAAGTGTTATTAATAATCCAAATGAAGTAGGCACCGCTTGTAATTATAGTCACGCATCTGTAAACCTTCCTTCAACTATGATGTGTCACGAGGGACTTCCGCCCTTTATACAGTCTTATTTTTTGCAAATAACCGGTTTAAATGTTGCAGTGAATACAAGTGCCGATTTTGAAGTAACGTCTAATTTAGCTCTAACAACTGTAGATTGGGATTTTGGTGACGGCACAACTTTGACAACAACATCTGACAATCCACCAGAAAATACACATTCCGAAGCAATACATGACTATACAACCCCTGGTATTTACACAGTTACAGCAACCATTCACTTAGCTATTGGATGCGATGTAACAGTAGCAACCACCATAGAAATATACCCCCTACCTATCATCTCACCTATTGCAGATATTACAAGTTGTGATGAAAATGAAAATGGACTGGTTAGCTTAAACTTACACGATAAAGATGGCGAAATAAATGCTTTACAAAATTATCCGGGTACTTACGAAATGCATTATTATCATAGCCATACCGATGCAACGGATGATACAAATGAACTAACAGACCCTTATACAACAGTAGATGCTTATGATGAAGAAATATTCTTTACAGTAACAAATACCAATACAAATGCAACTGATATTGGTAGTTTTCACGTTATCACAACCCCTTTACCAAATATTTTAAATGTACCTGCGTATGAAATTTGTGATACCGACGTCGATGGATTTGCCAGTTTTGGTTTAAATACCAAAACTTCGGAAATTTTAGGCAGTCGAAATACGACTGATTTTAGCATTAATTACTATCCTACACAAGCCGATGCAGAAGTAGCAACCAATCAGATAACTGGAGCATACACAAATACAACCGCTTTTAACGACCAAATATGGTACAGCATTCACGATGAAAATTCGGGATGCAACAATTATGGAACACTTGATTTAACTGTACACCCATTGATTGATATTCCAATTGATCCAGAATATAATATTTGTACAGGACAAATACAACAAATCGATGCGCCTTCTGGCTACGTAAGCTATTTATGGTCAACTGGAGAAACCACAGAAAGTATTGTTGTCAATACTGCCGGGACTTATTCTGTAACGGTTACAAACGCAGATGGTTGTAGTAATTCAGCAAGTGTCAATGTATACGAATCCAATCAAGCCACCATTAACAATATAGAAATTATAGATTTTACCGACAACAATTCAATTACGGTAATCGCTACCGGATTAGGTGATTATGAATATTCCTTAGATGGTATGAATTATCAAGACAGCAATGTTTTTCAAGGACTTCAACCCGGTACCTATACAATTTATGTCAGCGATAAAAATGATTGTGGTGTTGTATCAGAAGTTATCGATTTATTAGGTGCTCCTAGATTTTTTACCCCAAACGGCGATGGATTTAATGATCATTGGCAAGTAATAAATATCATGAAAAAGGCAGGAACCTACACCAATATCTATGATCGATATGGCAAATTATTAAAAGTACTTCATACTGCCGAAGAAGGTTGGGACGGCACCTTTAATGGGTACCCGATGCCGGCAACTGATTACTGGTATATTGTTTTTATTAAAGAAGGAACCGATAATTTCAGACAAGTTAAAGGGCATTTTTCTTTAAAAAGGTAATAAAAATTAATAAATTAACAAAAAATTCCCGATAGTTTTATTGGGAATTTTTTATCGGAAAATATTACAATAAATGCATCAATTTGAACTCATTTCAAAGTTTAAACCCACCGGAGATCAACCGGAAGCTATTGCCCAACTTACCGAAAGAATTTTGGAAAAAGAAAAATATCAAACGCTCTTGGGTGTAACCGGATCAGGAAAAACTTTTACTGTAGCAAATGTTATTGAAAAAACACAACGTCCTACCTTAATTTTAGCACATAATAAAACCTTAGCAGCACAGTTGTTTCAAGAGTTTAAGCAATTCTTTCCAAACAACGCTGTAGAATACTTTGTCTCGTATTACGACTACTATCAACCGGAAGCATTTATGCCCACAAGTGGCACATATATAGAAAAAGATTTATCTATAAATGAAGAAATTGAAAGATATAGATTAAGCACCACCTCATCACTACTTTCGGGAAGACGTGATGTCATTGTCATCGCTTCTGTTTCATGTCTTTATGGGATAGGCAATCCATCTGAATTTAAGAAAAATGTCATTAAAGTCAACAAAGATTTACAAACGACACGCACCAAACTCTTATACAAATTGGTTTCCGGATTGTACAGCAGAAGTGAAATTCCAAAATCAGGGAGTTTTATTGTAAAAGGCGACACTATTACCGTTTATCCACCCTATACCAATAGATATTTTAGAATTAATTTTTGGGGCGATGAAGTAGATGAAATAGAGGTTATTCATGCTGAAAGTGGAGAATTAATCGAAACGACTGAACAGTTGGATATTTATCCGGCAAATTTGTTTGTAACTTCTCCCAATATGCTTAACGACGCCATCAAAAATATTAGAATTGATTTAGGCAAACAAGTTGATTATTACAAAGAAATAGGCAAACACTTAGAAGCAAAGCGCTTGCTTGAGAGAACAGAGTTTGATTTGGAAATGATGAGCGAACTCGGATATTGCTCGGGTATTGAAAACTATTCTCGCTATTTAGACGGACGCGCTGCCGGAAGTCGTCCTTTTTGTCTGCTCGATTATTTTCCAGATGATTATTTAATGATTATAGATGAAAGCCATGTAACCATTCCGCAAGTGCATGCCATGTATGGCGGTGACCGTTCCAGAAAAGAAGTTTTGGTAGAGTATGGGTTTAGATTGCCCTCAGCAATGGACAACAGACCTTTGAAATTTGAAGAGTTTGAACAAATGCAAAATCAAGTAATTTACGCTAGCGCCACACCAGCAGATTATGAGTTAAAAAATTCTGAAGGCGTTATTGTAGAGCAAGTTATTCGCCCTACAGGATTGTTAGATCCTATCATAGAAGTGCGTTCCGCCCAAAACCAAATTGATGATTTGCTAGATGAAATTCAGAAACGCATCGAAAAAGACGAACGTATCTTGGTAACGACCTTAACCAAAAGAATGGCAGAAGAACTCACCAAATATTTAAGCAAAATTAATATTAGAAGTCGTTATATCCACTCTGATGTCGATACCTTAGAACGTGTAAATATCATGCACGATTTACGCAAAGGTATGTTTGATGTACTGGTTGGTGTAAACCTACTTCGCGAAGGTTTAGATTTACCTGAAGTATCGCTCGTTGCTATTCTTGATGCTGATAAAGAAGGTTTTTTGCGTTCGCATAGATCCTTAACACAAACAATTGGAAGAGCCGCAAGACATATCAACGGAACTGCTATTTTATATGCCAATAAAATAACCAAAAGCATGCAACTGACCATTGATGATACAAACAGACGTCGTGAAAAACAAGTAACTTATAATACTAAGCACGGTATTACCCCTACTGCTATTAAAAAAAGTTTGGAAAATATGATGAATCCAAATGAAAGCAAGGAATATGATTACGAAAAAGATTTATTAACCCAAGTAGCAGAAGACAAAAGCGCGTACCAAAGCAAGGACGAAATAAATAAAGAAATTGTTCAATTGCGAAAAAAAATGGAAACGGCAGCCAAAGCGCTTGACTTTTTGGCAGCCGCTGCTTTTAGAGATAGAATCGAAGCATTAAAATCAGCAAAAAACAACAAATAAACATCTATTTTTATCATTTTTAAGGAAAAATCATAATTTTTGTCAAAAAACTTGACATTTCTTCACTTTTTTAGTACCTTTGATATAATTGCTTAAATCAGTAAATTATAAACAACGAACACATGAAAAAAACAATTATAAGTATTCTTATCTTTTTTATTGCCGGTATTATCGGATATAATTTTAAAACAGATCCGTATTCCGAGACTTCTGTAAAGAATGGATTTCTTAATGACTACCGTATTTATGCCTTACACATTCCCGATACCTTATCATTGGTTGACGAGTCTGTACCCATTACCCAAAAAGATGTCAAGGAAAGAATTGATAGAGAATTATTGGTAAACACATATTGGCAATCTAACGCCTTACTTCTAATCAAAAGACAACATAAATATTTTCCGATTATTGAACCCATTTTAGCACAAAATGGCATCCCTGATGATTTTAAATATCTAGCAGTTGCAGAAAGTGGCTTGCAAAATATTAGTTCTCCGGCAGGTGCTAAAGGGTTTTGGCAAATTATGAAAAATACTGCCAAAGAATATGGTTTGGAAGTAAACAAGGATATTGACGAACGTTACAATTTGGAAAAAGCGACCAACGCAGCTTGCCAATATCTCAACAAAGCAAAAACAAAATTTGGTTCTTGGACACTCGCTGCTGCTTCGTACAATGCCGGCATGAACAAAATCAACCAACAATTAGACAAACAAAAAGTTGATAATTATTATGATTTATTTCTAAACGAAGAAACTTCGAGGTATATTCCACGTATTATTGTTATTAAACACATCTTGTCACAACCCAAAAAATTCGGATTTGTTTACAATCAAAAAGATTTATATGAAAATTATAAATACGCTGAAATAATGATCGATTCCACTATCACAGATTTAGCTGTATTTGCTAAAAACTTAGGCACCAATTACAAAGAATTAAAACTCTTAAATCCTTGGTTACGCAGCAATACTTTACCTAATAAATCTGGTAAAACATATTTTTTAAAACTTATAGAAAAGTAATATTACAAAATTTGTTTCTCATTTTTAAAGCCTAACACTTTTCAAGCCTTAACAAACAATATTAAAAAAACCTCTGCACCGAAAAAGTCGAAATAGAGGTTTTTTGTTATGAACTAATAATAAATCAATATAAAAATCTAAAGAAATTCTGCTTGATTTAATATATCTTTAAAATTCATTTTAATTTCTTGAGAAGCATCAAAAACCATTTTTTCATTAGAGGGAAACACAACCTGTTTTTCTTTTAAGAAATTTATATAATCATTTCTAATTGCCCGACGGTCACCTGTATATGTTGCATAGTTATGATCAAAAATAAATTTACTTTGAAGCGGTATATTTGCTTTGCGTTGATTGGTGCGCAAATCTACAATTTCGGTTTCGGCTTGCACTTGCGCTTCCTTGTATTGTTGATATAAGTGCACATTGCTACGAATTGAAATCATTCTTGGTATTTTAATAGCATGCCCCAATGAATCTTTAACAATATTTCCACCAGCATCCTTTTGATACGTAAAACCGTCTTGAATATCTTTTGTTTCTATTATTTCCTTTTCTCTTGCTTGATCTGGACTGATGTCTATTTGTTTAAATTTCAAATTGATTTTATAATCATATTGTAAATTAGCAACTCCGTAATTATGATATTCAACCCAAAAATTATTAGCACCATAAGAACTAAAATTCAAGATATCAACTTGTAATTGTTTAGGGATAATTTTATTGGTTTCATTTTTTATTTCCACCAATGCGTAAGTCATTCCCCTTTGGTGTGTTTGTGTCATCAAATTCCTCACATCCTTATAATTAGGATCCATTCTATCTAAATTATCCAACAAATCATAAGCCGCTCTAAAATCAACTTTTTGACCTGTTGCCATCAATATTTTTGCCTTTTTATATAAATGTGCCGCAAGATGGTGCTTGGCATCTAAAAGATCATTGGTGTAATCTGTAAATGTAAAATCTAGATTCCTATTTTGCTTAACCAAATGCAAAGGCATTAAAGGTTTTATTTTTTCTTGTCGCGTGTCCAATTGCAAATACGTATCAAAAATACCTTGCCATTTTTCCGGATTAACATCTCTTTTTAACTTATTAATTTTTGACAAATCACGTTGTGTTGCTTTATCATAAGCCTCTTTTAATAAAACAGCGTAAGGGTCACCGCCTTTTGAACCTCTCTTTTTTTGCAATTTTTCAATAGACAAATCAATGGCAGCATCGTAATTACCAGTGTTTACATAAGTTTGAATTTGCTTAACATTACCGCAAGAAGCAAATAATAAAAGCAAAATCATATTAAGGTAAAATAATTTTTTCATAGTTATATTTTTAATTTTTCTTTATTAGCATAAGTTTATAAATGATTTTTTTAATAGCAAAATATGACACTTCAAAATACATCATATTTTAAAATATAAAAGTATGAAAATCAATAACAATACCAAAATTATTTTTTAAAAAAAAATAACCTCAAAAAAAACTATTATTTTTGAGATTATTTACATAGTGCCACTAAGAAAACGCTACAAATTTAATAATGTTTCTTTCGGCGATGTTTTTATTTTTTTCAACTCATTGATAATCAGGCAGCACTTCCTTTCGGAAAAGTAAAAATCTCACCCAAAATAATTCAATTTATAAAATTAGACAGTATTCTTAGAGACACTTTATAAAATTTTGTTTTAAAACTAATGATTTCTTAAAAATAAAAAACCATATCTATAGATAAATGTTTTGGTATTGTTTTAAAATCATCGCTATCTTTCATAATATTGGTCAAGCCTAAATGGTAAGACAAGCCGATGCCCACACTACCAAAATCCAAATCGTATTCTGCGCCGGCACCTGCCATAAAGGATGTGCCAAATTTATTATATAAATCAATTGCTTGAATTTCATCACCAATTTTATCTTTATACCTTGCGCCTACATTCAAATCAACCGTGCCGCCAAAAAATCCCGTAATATGAACATTGTCAGACACTTCTTTACTTCTAAGTTTTAAAGCAAGCGGGATTTCTATCGTGGTAATAGAACCACTATAATCATCTGCACTAAAAGATTTACTGTGAATAAGAATACCGGAATGCAAATTATAATTACCGGCAAAACGATAATCTGCCAACAACCCACCTTTCCAACCTAAGCCACCGGAGCTTTCAACGGTTTTCCATTTATCGGCTATTTTTACTAAATTTTTATTAAAACTAACAGAGGGCGCTAAGGTTAAACCAATTCTTAAATCTTGTGCAAAAGAATTTAAACCAATTGCAGCAATGATGATGAACAAATATTTTTTCATAATTTTTTATTTATTTTTAATACCTAATTATATCGATACAAAGATGACATTTTTTTTTTAAATTGCAAAATATCTCTATACAAAAAATTATTTATTAATTGGCTAATTATCAATAAGATAAAACTAAAAAGTAAGATAAATGCAAAATTGGAAAAACAGCATCTCTAGTTTTAAACTATATTTGAAATTAGAAAAAAAATTATCCGACAATAGTATTACCGCTTATCTAAACGATGTCCAAAAATTATATCAGTTTACAAAATCCAGCGAAAATCCCATCGAATTAAAGCAAGTTGATTCCAATATTATCAAGGCGTTTATTTATCAAATTTCAGAAATCATTGCACCTGCCACGCAAGCCAGACTGATCTCTGGATTACGATTGTTTTTTAACTATCTCATTCTTGAAAATATTTTTTCAAGTAACCCAATGGATCTGTTAGAATCTCCAAAAATTAGCCGAAAACTTCCTGACATTTTAAACCTAGAAGAAATTGACCAAATGATTTCTGCTATTGATTTAACGATGCCCGAAGGAGAGCGAAACAGTGCTATTATCGAAACACTTTATGGATGCGGATTGCGTGTTTCAGAACTTACCAATCTACATATTTCTGACTTATTCTTTAATGAATCATACATTAAAGTAACCGGGAAAGGTGATAAACAACGTTTTGTCCCCATCAGTGATTATACCCAAAAACGTATAAATATATATAAAGATACTGTGAGAAATCACCAAGAAATACATCCTGATTTTGAAGATATTTTATTCTTAAATCGAAGGGGTAAACAATTATCCAGGGAAATGATATTCCATATTATAAAAAATACCGTAAAAAAAGCCGGTATTCAAAAAAATATCAGTCCCCATTCTCTAAGACACTCATTTGCAACTCATTTATTAGAAAATGGTGCAGACCTTCGCGCTATTCAGCTTTTACTAGGACATGAAAGCATTACCACCACTGAAATTTACTTACATCTCGACCGCAAAAAACTACGTGAAAGTCTCATAAAATTTCATCCGAGGGGACAAAAATTATAAAATATTATCTTTTATGAATATTATATATCAAATAAATACTAAAAAAATGCTTATTTATATCATAAATATATAAAAATATCTATTTTTTTTTATCATATTTATAAAAAATAAATGATTTTAAAAAAAAATCAATTAAATTCAATAATAAATGATATTTTTGTCGCTTAATAACATATTAAAACATAAATACTATGAAAAAAATTACTTTATTATTTGCTTTTGTTTTGGCTACCTTGGCGTGGCAAACGCAAGCACAAGCCGTAAATGATGTTGCTGGATGGCCCAATACCAACTGGGCTATTGATCAAATTTCACACACTGGAAGTAACCCTATGGATATTGAACAAGATCCAACTACTGATCCGATGTTTGGATATGATGATGACGACACTGGTAGTGGTTCACATGATATTATTGCAGCAGAATCCCCCGTAATTGACCTAACAGCGGCACAAACCGCCGGAGAAAACTTTCTTCACGTAACTGGGGGCTATGTTTTTAATTTCATTTCCACAAGTGAATATCTCGCTATAGAATATTGGGATGCAGACGCCTCAGATTGGGCTGTATTTTATCAATTTCCAAATGCTGACACGCCTGGCGCACCAACAATGATTATTATACTGCTACTTTTGTAGATTATGATGAAACACTAGATATATCTGGTTTTACCGCCGCACAACTTGCCGGTTTTAAATACAGATTTATCTATAACGATGATACAGCTGGAGGAACTGGTTGGAAATGGGGATTTGCTTTTAATTTCCCACCTTATTTTCGGCTGCTTTCTTAAACCCTGAATTTACCCTTACAAATGTACAAGACTGTACCAATAACCAATACAACGTAACAGTTGATGTTACCAGTTTTGGAGGTGCTACATCTGTTACAGTTTCTGATGACCAAGGAAGTGCTACACAACAATTAACAGCTATTGGTCAAGTAACTTTTGGTCCTTATACATCAGCTTCAGCTGTTAATATTACCGTTACAAATGATCAAGATACTAGTGTTCAAATATCTGAAAATACCGTTTCATATTGCCCCCCTGCAAATGATGAATGTGATGCTGCAATTACTTTAACAGTTAATACCGATGAAAATTGTGGCACAACTACCGCCGGATATAATGTATCCGCAACGGCATCTGCCCAAGCAGATGATGCTGTTGGCACCCCTAATAATGATGTTTGGTTTAGCTTTGTAGCTACTGAAACATCTCATATTGTTTCACTTGAGAACATTACAGCTGTTGTAGGCACTTCAACCGATATGGTTATGGCGGTTTACGATGCTACAGCAGGTTGTGGAAGTTTGACATTAGTTGATGATAGTGATCCAAATGCATTTATAATAAATGGTCTTAGTGTTGGCACTACTTATCTATTAAGAGTATATGGATATAGTAACGCACAAACTAATTTTGATGTTTGTGTTGGTACTCCACCAGCCCCCCCTGCAAATGATGAATGTGATGCTGCAATTACTTTAACAGTTAACGAATACGATACTTGTGATACTACTACAAGTGGCACAACAGTTAACGCAACTGCCTCTCCACAAACCGATGATGTAACAGGAACCCCTGACAACGATGTTTGGTACACTTTTGTAGCTACACAAACTGAACATGTAATTGAACTATCTAATGTAGCTGCTGTTTTAGGAACATCTGTTGACATGGGTATGGGATTATATGATGGCACTAACGGATGCAGTAGTCTTACATTCGTTGATGGCAGCGATCCTAATACTATGACCGTTTCTACTTTAACTGTTGGAAATACTTATTACTTGAGAATTTATGGTTGGTACAGTGGAGCATCTAGTGCACAAGCCACTTTTGACGTATGTGTTAGAACCAATACAAGCTCTATCGCAGACAATCAAATTGCCGGTTTTAACTTCTATCCAAATCCTGTAAATCATACTTTAAATTTATCTGCTCAAGACCAAATTGAAAATGTAAACATTTACAATATTACCGGTCAAGAAGTAATGCATACACAACCAAACGCTGTTCAAGCACAAGTTGATATGAGCCAATTGCAAAATGGTATCTATTTTGTAAAAGCGCAGATTAATGGACAAGTAACTGCCTTTAAAATTGTAAAAAAATAATTATTAAAATTATTTTAAAATAATGAAGCCCCGCCTTTCGGCGGGGCTTTTTCTTTCATTACACTTTCTCTTTGTATAACATTATTTTAAAACGGGACAAGCATTTAATAAACAATACCTATTATTTATAGAGCAATTAAAATCATTAAAAATAAATCTCTATAATTCTGATTTCTTATCAACGCTATTTACCTTTATGAATATCAAAATTATTATCAAAAAGACAATAATTTATTATTACATAAAAAATCTAATTAAAAAAAATAAGGCTTTCTTTAAAATTGTTTTACTAAAATTCTTCAGCGTGAATTTGACCGGGTTCTCTTTTGGTGTGTTCCTTAAATCCTTGTTCCTTAAGTGCCCCCTTCATTCCCGTAATCATATTTGGGTTTCCACAAAGCATGATATGCGTAGAATCTGATTTCGGTTCAAAACCTAAAAATTCACTAAGTTTTGGATCATTCCAAATATCATCGATAAACCTGGTATCACCATGCCATTCAACCACTTCTTTTTCTGGATTTGTAATGGTCGGATAATAAACAAATTTACTAGGAAACAAACGCTCTAACAATTCCATATCAGAATGATAACCCAAATCCATAGAAATAGACGCACCATGAATAATGGCAATTTTTCCCTGTCTGCTCAAAGCATCCGAACGCAACATGCTCATATAAGGTGCAACACCTGTTCCGGTAGCTACCAAAACAACATTTTGATCGGGTGCAATTTTATCTAAAGTAAACATTCCGGTCGGTTTTTGACTCATAAAAACCGAATCACCGGCTTTTAAATCAAAAAGCCTAGGTGTTAATTGTCCGGTTTCAACCAAAGAGATAAAAAACTCGACAAAACCATCTTTACTTGAGGAAGCAATAGAATAGGCTCTCCTGATAAGCTTATCATCTTCGGATGCTTTAAATTCTTGCTCCGCATAATCTACACGAGAATGTTGCCCGTACAGACCTAAAACTAAAAATTTTCCTGCTTCAAATTCGGGCAAATCCCAACCATCGGGTTTTATTCTAAATATTTTCATACTAGGCGAAACAGCTATGACTTGTGCTACAATACTATTGAGTTTATGGTTTTCGGGTAATTTCATTATATATATTTTTTCGGGGTAAATATACAAATTAATAAATTATATAAAAAAAGAATTTATTGTTTTTTTTACGTAAATAGTTATACTTTTTAGATTATTTTTGTAGCAAATATTATTTATGATCATAGATACCCATACGCATCTTTTTGTAACAGACTTCGATATCGATAGAGCTTCTGTCATTAAACGCGCCAAGGATGAAGGCGTGGAAAAATTTGTGTTGCCAAATATAGATTCTTCAACTATTGAAGCCCTTAAAAAAACCGTCAAAGAATATCCCGATGAAATGCTCCCTCTAATGGGGTTACACCCTACTTCTGTAAAAGAAAATTATAAAGAAGAACTTGCTATAATAAAGCATCATTTGGACAATAAAAAATATTATGGTGTAGGCGAAATTGGAATTGATTTATACTGGGATAAAAGTTTTTTACAACAACAACAAGATGTTTTTCAAACGCAATTGCAATGGGCAAAAGAAAAAAAACTACCTGTTAGCATACATATCAGAAATGCTTTTGATGAAGTTTTTGAAATTGTAGAACAAGAAAAATCACCCGATTTAAAAGGCGTTTTTCATTGCTTTACAGGCACATTGACACAAGCAACACATGCCATAAATTTGGGATTTCATTTGGGAATAGGTGGTGTTGTTACTTTTAAAAATGGAAAAATTGATAAAATTTTACCTGAAATTCCCTTAGAAAATATCGTAGTAGAAACAGATGCACCATGGTTGGCGCCTACGCCCTACAGAGGCAAACGTAATGAACCTGCCTATATAAAACTCATCATCAAAAAATTGGCTGAAATATATCAAATAAATGAAGAAGAACTAGAATGTATAATTTACCATAATTCTATGGATTTATTTCTCTAACTTCGCCAAAATGAAATATCTTGTTATATGAATCATAAAGATTTATTTGGACGCGCCTTATACGATTATCAATTTAACCATAAACCGGAAGATTTAGAAACTTGGACACATCTTACCGATAGGGAAATACTACCCATTGCTTATCTATTTAGAAAATATGAAGAGATGCCCGAAATAGAAAAAATTGCTTTAGATTTATGTCATGGAAAAATACTGGATGTAGGTGCTGGAAGTGGTATTCACAGTAAATATTTACAAGGCATCAACAAAGATGTAACCGCCTTAGATTTTTCTGAATGGGGTCATAAAGTACTTCAAGCACAAGGTTTAAAAAAAATTATTCAATCCGATTTTTTTGAACTACACCATCAAAAATATGACACAATATTATTGTTGATGAATGGCGTTGGAATTGTAGAAAAAGCTATTTATACCGACCGACTTTTTAAAAAATTAGACGAACTTCTTATAGAAAATGGTATCGCATTTATCCACTCATCTGACCTTAAATATTTATTTGAATCAGGTGGCGGCTATGCAATGCCTTCCGATGGATATTATGGCGATGTACAGTTCTTTATTTCGTATAAAGGTGAAACAGAAAAATTTGATTGGACCTATATCGATGCACAAACTTTGCAAACATTTGCTTTTCAAAACGGTTTTAATTCAGAAATAATCTACGAAAGTGAGTATGGAGATTTTTTAATGGAAATTAAGCGATAATAGCAAATATCAGCCTGTTTTCTAAACCACACGTGCTACTGAAACACCATCTCTTAAAGGCAACACCAATACTTCTACATTGGTATTTTTAAATAAGATTTCATTATACTGTTTTATTGCCAATGTCTCGGCATCTTTTGCTTGTGCGTCTATCACTTTTCCATACCATAAAACATTATCGGCTAATATCAAACCGCCTTTTTGCATTTTGGGCAAAATCATCTCAAAATACTCAGGATAATGCCTTTTGTCCGCATCGATAAAAACCAAATCAAATTTTATATCCATTTTGGGAATAATTTCTAAAGCATTACCTAAGTACTGCTTTATTTGTTTTCTATAATTCGATTTTTCAAAATATTTGTTTTGCAGGGTTTGAAATTCATCATTTTTATCAATGGTATGAATCAAAGCGTCAGCCGACAAACCTTCAGCCAAACACAAAGTAGCGAAGCCGGTAAAAGTACCGACTTCTAATATATTTTTTGGGGCTATTAATTTGGAAATCATGCTTAAAAAACGACCTTGATAATGCCCACTAATCATTTGAGGCAAAACCATTTTTTGATAAGTTTCCTTTTCTAATGCTTGTAGTAATTCAGATTGTGGGGATGTAATTTTTGCTAAATAAGCTTGTAAATTATCATCTATAATCATCTGACTTTTAATAAATTATAAAATTAAACGCTTTCGAGCATGTCGTTGATAACGATTTTTTCTTCTCTTGCTAAATCACCATCAACCAAAATACGACCACTATGCTCATCGATAACGATTTTGTTGCGCAATCTAATTTCTAATTGTTGTTGTACAGGAATGGTAAAATACGAACCACCTGATGCACCGCGTTCGATAGAAACAACAGCCAAACCATTTTTGAAATTTTTACGCAATCTATCATAAGCTCTTAGCAAACGTGGTTCAATATCTATACGAATTTTTTCGGCACGATTTTGAAGCATATCTTCTTGTTTTTCAGTTTCTTTCATCAAAGAAGCTAATTCCTCACGCTTATGTGTTAAATGATCGTCTTTCTCTTTTATTAATTCATCTATTCCTTTCTTGACAATTGTTTTTCCATTTTTTTCAAAACTATCACCATTGAGCAATTTTTGAAATTTTTCAATTTCATCACCGGCTTCTTTAATTTTCTTTTCAGCAAATTGCATTTCTAATTCTTGATATTCAACTTCTTTGGAAAGTGCTTCATACTCGCGATTATTGCTTACATTTTTTTGTTGCTCCACATATCTTTCCATCAATTTTTTGGCATCTTCAATTGCCATTTGACGTTTTTTAATCTCTTCTTCCTGTTCTTCTATTTTGATAAGAATTTTATCTTTTCTACTATGCAAACCGGCTATTTCATCTTCCATATCTTGTATTTCTAAGGGAAGTTCGCCTCTAGTATTTTTAATTTCATCAATTTTAGAATCAATTAATTGCAAATCGTATATCAATCTTAATTTGTCTTCTACAGTAAGTTCTTTTGTTTTAGCCATATTTATAGGTAGTTGATTGGATTAGTGTTTATTTCTGATAAAGCAATTGCAAATTTACGATTTTTTTTTGAAATTTGTTCAAATAAAAATGCTTTTGTATATTGCTCGCTTTCATAATGTCCTATATCTGCAATAATCATTTGATTTTCTCCTTTATAAAACTCGTGATATTTAATGTCAGATGTAATATAAATACTTGCACCTGAACGCTTTGCATTATCAATTGCAAAACTACCCGAACCGCCGAGAATAGCTACTTTTTCAATAGATTTTCCTGTTAAATTACTGTGTCTTATACAAGATAAATTCAATTTCTTCTTTAGGTAATTCAAATATTCAAACGCATCAATCGGTTTATCCAACGCACCGATGACACCTAAACCAATATTTTTATTTGAATTTTCGAGCTCAAAAACTTCATAGGCCACTTCTTCATAAGGATGCGTTTCAAACAATTTATGTAAAATTTTTCCTTCTAAATGTTTAGCAAAAACGACACTTATCCGTACTTCTTTTTCGGTATGCAATTCTCCAATTGAACCCAGATAAGGACTGGCATCTTTTTTTGAAAAAAATGTACCGCTTCCTACTACATTAAAACTACAATTTGAATAATGACCAATCTCCCCTGCACCAGCCTCAAACAAAGCATCTCTGAGCTTTTCTTCATGTGAAATAGGCACATAAGTAACCAACTGTCTCAAAGTTTTGGCTTGCGGAATCAAAACTTGTGTTTTTGTCAAAGCCAGTTTTTTTGCCAAAATACCACTTACACCAAAATCTTGGTTATCTAAAGCCGTATGCATGGCATAAATACTGATACTGTTTTTTATAGCCTTCATTACAACACGTTCTACATAATTCTTTCCGGTAATTTTTTTTAATCCACTAAAAATAATTGGATGAAAACTCACAATTAAATTCATTTTTTTAGCAATTGCTTCATCGACTACCGCTTCTAAAGTGTCGTGCGTAATCAATATGCCTGTAATTGTATCTTCAGGATTTCCGACCAATAAACCCACATTGTCAAAATCTTCAGCATAAGATAATGGAATGATTTGTTCTATTTCGTTAATTATTTCTTTAATTTTCATATCCTATTTATTTTCTGTCAAGTAATTATTTATTCTAATATATGGCAATATAAATACGATTAATGTAAATATATCAAATTTAGCTAGTAGCAAAGATACTTATTTTTGACGTATCTCAATATTATCACAGAATTGATTACTTTTGCAATATGGCAAAACTCTTAGGCATTGATTACGGAAAGAAACGCACTGGCATAGCCGAAACAGATGATTTACAAATTGTAGCAAGTGGTCTAACAACCGTAACTACAACTGATTTTTTGTTTTTTTTAAAAAATATTTAGTAGATAATACTGTTGAAAAATCATTGTAGGTCTTAGTTTGGATCTAGATGGTTGATTTTTTTGTTTTTTTTAAAAAATATTTAATAAATAATACTGTTGAAAAAATCATTGTAGGTCTTAGTTTGGATCTAGATGGCAACCCAAATCCTATTGAAAAAGATATTACCAAATTCTTACAAAAATTTCAAAAAACCTATCCTAATATTGAAATAATCAGAGAAGACGAACGCTATACTTCAAAATTGGCATTTGATGCGATGATTCAAGGTGGATTAAAACGCAAAAAACGTCGCAATAAAGCGATGATTGACCAAGTAAGTGCCGCGCTTATTTTACAATCATATCTATATAAATAAGCCTACTTATTTTTTTGGCGCTATTTTTGATAAAGAAAAAGCAATTATTACTCATTAAAAATTCTATTATATGAAATCTAAACTCATTCTTTCGTTAATACTTTTTATTACAATCAAAGGTTTTGGACAACAAGCCATTCCATCAAGTATTCAATCGGTAAAAGTATATTTACAAAATGCAGAAATTACACGCAAAGCGAATATCTCTTTAAAATCTGGACGACAAAGCATTGTCCTAACAGGTATTTCAACCGCAATTGACCCCGCCAGCTTGCAGGTAAAAATCAACAATTCAAAAAATGCTACGCTCTTGTCAGCCAAATATGAAAGAAATTACTTGCTACCCCAAAAACAAAATCCTAAAGTTATTTCCCTACAAAAATCATTAGACAATCTTAGCCAAGATATAGCATGGATTGCTGAACAGAAACAGGTTTTAAAAGGCATGTCAGATATTCTCAATAAAAATCAAGATTTAGGTGGAAAAACAGGCTTTACACCTAACCAAGTCATTGCTTTAACAACTGCTTACAAAAATAAAATGTTAGAAATCAAGAAGGAAGAAATGAAATTATCCCTTCAAGAAAAAAAGAAACAAACAGCATTAAACAAAGTCAAACAACAATTACAAGAATTAAAAACCAACAAAAACAAACCAAGTGGAAATATAGTTTTACAATTTGATGCCGCAACAGCAAGCAATATTAAATTAAAATGTCAATATTTAGTGTCAAATGCCGGCTGGAAACCCGCTTATGATTTGCGTTCAGAAGGCATCCAAAAAAATGTCAAATTATACTATAAAGCCAATGTTTACCAACAAACAGGACAAGACTGGAAAAATGTTCAAATTAGTATTTCTACCGGAAATCCTTCACGCAACAACAACAGACCTATTTTATCACCTTTATATGTACATTTTGCCTATTTACACCAACAACGTTCCAATAAAGTATTAGGAGAACAAGGAACTAATATGGCAACTACCTATAAAAAAGATAAAGTTAGTGAAGAATATGAAGATGCTTACCAATACAACTCGCAACAAACTGAAAATCAATTAAGTATTGTTTATAAAATTAACAACAAGCAAAACATAAACAGTGATGGAAAATCAAATTTAGTCGCGCTCAAAACCTATGAAATGCCTACTAAATATGTTTATCATAGCGTACCAAAATTAGATCAATCTGCATTTTTATTAGCTAAAATCAGCCAATGGAGTAAATATAATTTAATCTCAGGCAAAGCCAATATTTTCTTTGAAGGCGCTTATGTAGGAAAAACCTATATCAATTCAGGTGTTACCTCAGACACTTTATTACTGTCAATGGGAAGAGATGCCAGCATTGTTGTACAAAGAAAAACAATTGACAAATACACCAAAACACAATTATTGAGCAACAACAAAAAAGTACGTTTTGGTTATGAAATTAACATTAAAAATAAGAAAAACATTCCGATTGAAATAGAAATATTAGACCAAATTCCTGTCTCTCAAAACAACAAAATTGATGTTGCTTTAGAAGAAAGCAGTGGCGCTGAATACACAGAAAATATTGGAAAAATACTATGGAAGCTAAAAATTCTTCCTAGGAAATCAAAAAAAGTACATTTCATTTATACAGTAAAATATCCAAAAAAACAGACTGTAATAGGTCTAAAATAATTTTTCTTTCAAATCTTTATTTCGACACATTGTTCAAGATTATTTTGTAATTTTGCATCGTTAAAAATTTATAAGAATTTATTTTTAAAAAACACAAACTATGGGACTACCTGTTATGGCTTACGGTGAGCCAGTATTAAGAAAAAAAGCAAAAGAAATCGACAAAGATTATCCCAATCTTCAAAAGCTTATCGAGGATATGTTTGAAACAATGTATGCTTCAAATGGTGTTGGATTGGCAGCACCCCAAATCAATAAATCCATTAGGTTAGTTGTACTGGATGCCACACCGTTTACCGAATTTGAAGGTTTGACAGAATCCGAAATAAAAATGGCAACCGGTAAAAAAGTAATAATTAATCCGGTAATGCTTGATGAATTTGGTGATGAATGGGCATTTAACGAAGGCTGTCTAAGTATTCCAGGTATAAATGAAGATGTAAAAAGATACGATACGATTAAAATAAGCTATTACGACGAAAATTTCAATTTTCACAAAAAAGAAATTGGTAATGTATTGGCTAGGGTCATTCAGCATGAATACGACCATTTAGAAGGCATCCTCTTTACCGACCATCTAAGCAATTTTAAAAAACGTCTTATCAAACGCAAATTAGAAAATATTAGCAAAGGAAAAGTTAATGTTGATTACCGTATGAAATTTCCTAAGAAATAGAACTTTTTAATTTACATATGTTTTTATCTATATATTTTGCAGCGTAAACATATGAAACAATTATATTTCTTATCATTTTTAATTATCTTTTTGTCATGCAATGATAATAAAAATAATACTTCAACACCGGACAACAATGATTTTGCACAACATTTTCATATACAGCACAATAATAATTACGACTTATTAGAAATTGATGAAGCTTGGCCGGGCGGTAAAAATTTAACCTATATTTTATCAAAAACACCTCATAAAATACCCGATTCACTGCAAAAATACCCCATCATAAAACTTCCCTTAAAACGCTTAATTCTTACTTCAACCACTTATCTACCAGCACTTGAAATGCTACAAGAAACAGAAAAATTGATTGCTTTTCCACATACGGAATACATATCATCACCCAGCTTTAGAAAACGAGTTGAAGAAAATAAAATAATAGAAATAGGAAGTGGCATTCAACTCAATACCGAAAAAGTTTTGACTTTACAAACACAATTGATAATGGCTTTTTCTAGTGGTCAAGATCAAAACAACTACCAAATTTTTCAACAAAATAATATTCCGGTAATTTATAATGCTGACTGGATGGAAAAAACACCCTTGGGACGTGCAGAATGGCTAAAAGTATTCGGACTATTATTCGACAAAGAAAAAGAAGCTGAACGTATTTTTAACCAAATTAAAACAAACTATTTACAAATAAAACAAAAGATTAAAACCAAAAAAGAAAAACCTACTGTATTTCAAGGCGGTTTATTTGGCGACAAATGGTTTGTTCCAGGTGGCAAGAGTTATGCGGCACAATTAATAAAAGATGCCGGTGGCAATTATCTTTGGAACAATGACACACAGCAAGGTAGCCTAAAACTCAATTATGAAAACGTCTTGCTTAAACTTCCCCAAGCAAATGTTTGGCTAAATCCGGGTATGGCAAACAACAAAACAAATCTTTTAGAAGAAATTCCACAACTCAACAATTTTAAATCCTACCAAACAAATCGTATTTATACCTATAACCTAAAAAAAGGCAAAACAGGTGGTGTATTGTATTTTGAACAAGCAACTGCCCATCCTGATTGGGTTTTATCTGATTTATACCACATTTTTTATCCTTCAAAATCAGAAAACTATACTTTTCATTTTTACGATGCTTTGCCTTAAGCCCAGCATACTTATTTACAACAACTTACTTTAATTTTTTTGATGCTTACGATGAATTATATAAATTAATTATTATAAATTGATTACCTTTGCTTTTATCCTAAAACAGGCTTTAAACGNGCATATGTAAATGAAAGAAAGATTAGAAAATTTACCGAAATTAGCACAAGAAAAACAAAGTGAATTTCAAAGACTAATCAAAGTTATAAAAAAACGAAAACCTAAAAATTTTGATTATGAAATGATAAAAATACACCATCAAGTTTTTAGCAAAATTGATTGTCTGACATGTGCCAATTGTTGTAAAACAACCAGTCCAATTATCACAGAAAAAGATTTGGAACGCATCAGTAAATTTTTAAAAATGAAACCGGTAAAGTTTATCAAACAATATCTAAAAAAAGACACCGATGGCTTATGGATGTTTCAACAAACGCCCTGCGTATTTCTCGATGCTGATAATTACTGCCTAATCTATGATATTCGTCCAAAAGCTTGTCGAGAATATCCACATTTAGACAGAAAAAAAAATAATCAATTACTTGATTTACACACAAAAAATGCAAGCATCTGCCCTGCTGTTTTTGATGCACTGACCCATTTATCGGATAAATATATAAAACATTGATAATTAGTTATAAAACAATATGAAATTACACATTTTAGGTTGCCATTCTGCCACGCCACGAAGCGTTGCTTTTCCATCTTCTCAAGTATTAGAAATTGGAAACGAAAGTTTATTGATAGATGCTGGAGAAGGTATGCAAATACAATTGCGCAAATACAAACACAAGTTTAATAAAATCCAACATATTTTTATTTCGCATTTACACGGAGATCATTTCTTTGGATTGGTTGGCTTTTTATCCACTTTACGCCTAATTGGCAGAGAAAAAGCAATGCATATATATGCCCCAAAAGATTTGGAAAAAGCTATAAAATTATTGTTTGAAGTGAGTAAAACAAACATTAGTTACCCCCTACTTTTTCATCATCTAGAAAGTAAAAATGCAGAAATCATTTTAAACACAGAAAATTATATTGTCGAAACCATTCCGCTTAAACACAGAATTTATGCCAATGGATTTTTAATTAAAGAAAAAGAAGCGCCCCGAAAACTTAATATGGATGCCATTCGACAACATCCTGAAATTGGTATATGGGCTTATCAAAATTTAAAAAACGGAAAAGATTTTGAAAAAGAATCTGGAGAAACAATCCCTAACGACGTATTAACGTTACCACCACCCAAGCCAAAAAGTTATGCTTATTGCTCAGATACCGTTTACAAACCAGATATTTGCACACAAATACACGGCGTAGATTTATTATATCACGAAGCAACTTTTCTTGAAAAAGACAAGGATTTAGCAGCCAAAACCTTACACAGCACCGCCAAACAAGCCGCTGACATTGCCTTGAAATCACAAGCAAAAAAATTAATATTAGGACATTTTTCAACTAGATATCCCGATGAAAATCAATTTAAAATAGAAGCAAATGAAATTTTTAAAAACGTATCACTCGCCAAAGAAGGAAAAAGTTTTGAAATATAATTTTACTAATTAAAACCAATATTATTTTAAATTTTCTTTTGAAAAATGAATACCTTTTAAAGATAAATAAGTACCACTTTCATTAACTTCTACTGCAAATTCTTTGATACTTTGATCTCTGAATTTCTTTAATAATGCTTCCTTAAATGGTGCAACTATATGATGCACAGGACAAGGACTTTCGTCATTACACTGCGGCAATCCTAAAAAACAACCTTCAAAAACATCACCTATTTCAATTTCATCTAAAATAGCACAAATATTATTTTTTAAATTAGCCTCGGTCATAAAAAATCCACCACGAGGTCCTTTTGTAGATGATATTAGCTTTGTTTTTGATAATTGCTGCAATAATTTGGCTATAAAAGGCAATGGAATCTCTAATGCTTCTGCAATATGTTTAGCACCAAATTTCTTAGATTCTGAACTATTTTCTGCTAAATACAAAACAGATCGAATAGCATATTTTGAAGCATTTGAAAGCATCATCTAATTTTTTTTGCAATTTATAAAATATCCTTTACAAATTACTAAAAACATCACATCAAAAAAATATTTTTATAAATTGTAACATCAAGAAATCCAATCATCTATGTTTATAAAAAATACAAACTGTATTATCCATCAAAATAATCATATGTTTTTATGCGTTTGCAAACAAAAATGCAAAGACCTTTTGTAAAGCTAATTCGTAAAAATTGTATCTTTGTATTATATATATAAATTGAATGTCACAAGATTTAAGTAATTACAGACGCATTTATCAAAAAGGAACTTTAGATGAAAGCAAAACACCAGACAATCCTATTGAATTTTTTAGAGATTGGTTTTATGATGCCGAAAAAAATGAAGATTACATAGAAGTAAACGCTATGAGTTTGGCTACCATAGAATTAGATGGTTTTCCTAAAATAAGGGTTGTGCTATTGAAAAAATTCACTTGGGAAGGCTTTATTTTTTATACTAATTATAATAGCGATAAAGGAAAAGCCATTGCTAAAAATAACAAAGTAGGTTTGTCATTTTTTTGGCCAAAATTGGAAAGACAAATCAAAATAAAAGGATTGGCAGAAAAACTGCCCAAAAATCTATCCGATGGATATTTTGAAATGCGTCCGAGAGGGAGCCAAATAGGCGCATGGGCATCCCCTCAAAGTCAAGTTATTCCCTCAAAAGATTTTTTAAACAAAAAATTTGAAGAATTTGAAAATGAATTTAAAAATAAAGAAGTTCCCAGACCCCTTCATTGGGGTGGTTTTATGGTTAAACCCGTTTCCATTGAATTTTGGCAAGGACGCCCCAATCGACTACACGACAGAATAAGATACACTTTACAACCCGATTACAATTGGAAAAAAGAAAGATTGGGCAGCTAATTTTTTACAAAAGGGCACAATTTTTGCAAACATTATTTCTAAATAACATAACTAATAAAAATTTAGAGAATAAAAAAATATAAAAATGAAAAAAATATTACTCCTAATCATCAGCCTTATTTCCTTGACCGGATTTAGCCAAAAAAAAGAAAAAATTAAAGGTAACAGAGAAGTATTAATCAAAGAATTTAGCGTTGCAGATTTTGAAGCTATAGAAATTGGCGAAAAATTTGCCGTGGCAATTGAAAAAACTTCGGACACCACACGAATTGTTATTGAAACAGACGACAACCTATTTGATGTCATTCATTTTAATGTAGAAAATAAAACACTTCATTTTTCTACTTCTAAGGAAATTGTTAAGAAAAAAAGACTTAAAATTACTGTTTTTGTACCCGAAAAATTAAACAGCATTAGCGTAATAGAAAAAGGAAAAGTGTTTAATGATGACAAACTATCTTTAGATAATTTACAAATAAAAGCTAACAATCGAGGTGAAATTAACCTGGATTTGCAAATCAAAAATAATTTCGTCATAAAAGCCTCTGACAAGAGTAAAATTGAATTGACAGGAAATGCACAAACAGCAAGTGTCAATCTAGCCGATAACGCCAAATTAGAAACGGAATGGCAGGTGCAAAATGTTGATATTTTACTAAATGATTATGCTTATTTCAAAGCAAAAGGAAGCGCCCATCAATTAAAGCTAAGAGCACAAAATAAAACAACTTGCAAAGCTTCAAAATGGATTGTAAAAGATGCCATTATTAGCAGTTTTGACAAAGCAGAAACCAGCATCAATGTATCTGGAAATCTTAGTTTAGAAGAAACCGGCAATACAGCTGTTTACATCTATGGGTCGCCAAAAATAAATCTTAAGAAATTTAATGATAATGCTAGCCTGTACAAAAAGTAACACCCTTCTTATTTTACTGATTTTTAGCAATTTTTCCTTTGCGCAAATAAAACCTATAACCAAAGCAAAAGACAGTACAAAATACATTCATATTATGTATGCAGATCATGCGGCGACCAATGAAAAATACCCCAGAAAACAATTACTCTCCGGAAATGTGCAAATTGAACATAACGGTGGCTTATTGTATTGCGATAAAGCCTTGGTTGACAAACAAGAGAATACAGCTGTTGCGATCGGAAATGTTCGTTTAGAACAAGGTGATACCATACATATGCAAGCCGGCTATATCAAATATAACGGCAATACCAGTTTTGCTGAAGCTTTTCAACACGTTATTTTAACCGATCCTAAAATGAGTTTGCAAACCGATACACTTTACTACAATCGAAATATTCAAGAAGCATACTACACTTCTGGTGGAAAAATACGCGATAGCATCAGCACACTAAACAGTAAAATCGGAAGATATCTATTAAACGAGAATAAATTTGTATTCATTAACAATGTTCATGTCGAAAATCCCGATTACAAAATTGATTCTTACCAATTAAATTATTTTACCGATTCAGGAATTTCAAATTTTTATGGACCGACAAAAATATACAATCAAAAAAGCTATATTTATGCAGAAAAAGGTCATTATGATGCCAAACAAAAAATTTCATGGTTTGTAAAAAATGCCTTTATAAAACATAAAAACACAAGTTTAAAAGCTGACAGTCTTTATTACGATCAAAACATTGAGTATGCTACCGGAACCCATAACGTAGTTGTATATGATTCCATTCAACATTCTTGGATTTATTCCAATTATGCCCAACGTTGGACAAACAAAGATTCTGTACGCGTAAGCGGTCAACCTTTGGTCATCAGTATCAAAGAAAAAGACACGCTTTATATGCGGGCACAACAATTTATTACGGCTGGCAAAAAAGGAGGGCAAAAACTTTGGGCATTTAAAAAAGTTAAATTCTTTTCAAATGATTTCTCCGGACGAACAGATTCTCTATATCGGGATGAAACGCAACATATCATGAAATTAGAAACAACGCCGGTTATCTGGAGTGGAGACAGTCAAATTACAGGCAACAAAATACTTATAAAAAACGACAGCCTACAAAACTTAGATTCCTTGATTATTCCTAAAAAAGTCTTTATTATCCAACGAGACAGCTCAGGTGGTTTTAACCAAATTAAAGGCAAAAAACTCTTAGGAAAATTTATCGAACAAAACTTAAAAACCATTGACTTATACGGTAATACAGAAGTCATATACTATCTACACGAAGATTCCGGTGAATTAATGGGAATTGAAAAAAATAAATCTAGCCATATTTTTATCGAATTTAAACAAAATACCATTAGCACAATTCGTTTTTATGAAAAACCGGACGGTACTATTTATCCACCAGAAAAATTATTGGAAAAAGACAAAAAGTTTAAAAATTTTAAATGGCTTGGCGATCAAATCATCAACAAAAAAGAAGATGTGATAGACGATGCAAAAATTACTTTCTCGGCTGTCACTTTACAAAAATCTACTTCAAAAGAAAAAGAAAATAATTGATATTTACCGCTAAACAACTTAAATTCAAATAATAAATATGACTTATTTAGAAGTCTATATTAAAATATCATTTTTGTCATAAATAAATACCAAAATTGTTCATAATTTGTTTTTCATATATGTCAATACCTTTTTAAATTGACGTATTTTTGCACCAATTATGAGCACTAACAATTACTTACAAGAACTTAACAAAGCACAGCAAGCACCTGTCCTCCATAAAAAAGGACCTTTAATGATTATTGCCGGCGCCGGATCTGGAAAAACAAGGGTTTTAACATATCGAATTGCCCATTTAATGGAACAAGGCGTTGATCCATTTAACATCTTGTCGCTAACTTTTACCAATAAAGCGGCGCGCGAAATGAAAGAACGAATTGCTTCTATAGTAGGCGAAAGCGAAGCTAAAAGTATTTGGATGGGTACCTTTCATTCTATTTTTGCACGCATTCTGCGTTCTGAAGCAGACAAGCTGGGTTTTCCAAAAAATTTTACAATTTATGATAGCAAAGATAGTTTACAAGTAATTAAACGCGTCATCAAAGATCTCAATTTAGACAGCGACATTTACAAACCCAAACAAATTCTCAACCGAATTTCAAAACTTAAAAACAATTTGGTAACAGTTCGCGCTTATTTCAACAATCCAGAATTAATGGAATATGACACTTACGCAAAAAAACCTGAAACAGGAAATATCTACCAAAAATATGTAACCAGATGTTTTAAATCCGGTGCTATGGATTTTGATGATTTATTGCTCCGTACCAACGAATTACTCACCCGTTTTCCTGAAGTATTGGCAAAATATCAAAGGCTTTTTCAATATATTTTGGTCGATGAGTACCAAGACACCAATCACTCGCAATATTTAATTGTAAAAGCCCTTTCAAACAGACACCACAATCTATGTGTTGTCGGAGACGATGCCCAAAGCATCTACAGTTTTAGAGGTGCCAATATTCAAAATATTTTTAATTTTCAAAGAGATTATCCAGAAGCAGAAATTTATAAATTAGAACAAAATTATCGTTCGACAAAAAATATTGTCGGCGCTGCCAATTCCGTCATCGATAAAAATAAAGATAAACTTCCAAAAATAGTATGGACATCAAATGGTGAAGGAGAAAAAATCAAAGTTGTAAGAAACTATACCGATTCAGAAGAAGGTCGCTTTGTGGCATCAGATATTTTTGAACATCAAGTACGATTACAATTACAACCCAAAGATTTTGCCATTTTATATCGCACCAATAGTCAATCTAGGGCTATGGAAGATGCACTCCTAAAAAAAGGCATTGCCTACCGTATTTACGGTGGTCTTTCATTTTACCAACGCAAAGAAATTAAAGATGTTTTAGCTTATCTACGACTTATTATCAACACAAAAGATGATGAGGCGCTTCGTAGGGTAATTAATTTTCCGGCAAGAGGAATTGGCAGTACCACAATGGACAAAATCTTGCTAAACGCTGACAAATACAAAGTTTCACTGTTTGAAATAGTTGATAATGTTAAAAAAATAGACATTAATATCAATCTAGGTACTCGAAACAAACTTATAGATTTTGCCCTAAAAATAAAGAGTTTTCAGGTACTTGCTAAAGAAAAAGATGCCTTTGAATTAACGGATCATATCATTAAAAATACCGGTTTGCTAACCGAATACCGCAAAGACATCACACAAGAAGGCTTAAATAAACTAGACAATATTCAAGAATTGATGAATGCCATTCAAGATTTCATCGATATACAAAAAGAAGAACCCGATGCCGATATTTCACTAACTTCCTATTTACAAGACGTAGCACTTTATACCGACTTGGATAAAAAAGATGATAATCCCAACAAAGTAACACTTATGACCGTTCATATGGCAAAAGGTTTAGAATTTCCATACATATATATAGTAGGTATGGAAGAAGATTTATTTCCTTCGGGCATGTCAACCAATACGCGTTCTGAATTGGAAGAAGAACGCAGGTTATTTTATGTTGCTTTAACCAGAGCCGAAAAAAAAGCCACCATCAGTTTTGCAGAATCTAGATATCGATGGGGAAAATTAAACTACAGCGACCCCAGCAGATTCATTTCAGAAATTGACGAACAATTTCTATCATATAACTATTCCCTAAATGAATTAAAACACAATCCATTTATAGATGATGATATTTTTGACAATCCTGACAAACCTAAACAAAATAAAAATCTAAAAGAACAAAAAAAATATCAGTTTAATAAAAAAGCTAAAGAAAAACCTGTTAAAAATCCGAATCCATTACCCAAAAATTTAAAAAAGATTTCCGAAATACAAAATAACGGAGATAGAATTAATATAGATTTTAAAGTCGGCGATAAGATTTCACATAAACGTTTTGGCATAGGAACTGTGATCAGTTTTGAAGGCGTCGGCTCTAACAAAAAAGCAGCAATAAATTTTGAAGATAGCGACATAAAAAAATTACTCTTAAAATTTGCTAAATTAGAAAAAATATAAATCTTATGAATGCATCAATTATTAATATAGGAGACGAAATTTTAATCGGACAAATAAACAACACAAATGCACAATGGTTGGCAAAAAAATTACATAACTTAGGAATAGAAGTAACAAAAATACTTACCATCTCCGATGACCCTGATGATATAAAGACAAGTCTATCAAATGCCACGACAGATTTTATAATTGTTACCGGTGGATTAGGACCTACTTTAGATGATTTAACCAAACAAAGTATTACTGAATTCTTTGGTGACAAACTCGTATTTCATCTTGAGATTGAGGAACATATAAAAAAAATGTTTGCCAAAATGAATTATCCATATACCGATAATAACAAAGGACAATCCTATATACCTTCCAAGGCAAAAATTTTATGGAATTACAATGGGACAGCTCCAGGAATGTGGATAGAGAAAAACAATAAAGTATATATATTTACACCTGGTGTGCCTTTTGAAATGAAACAGATTTTTACCAATGAAATCACACCGCTTATCAAAGAAAAATACACATTACCGGTACTCTATCATAAAACTGTAACTGTATTTGGCATTGGCGAAAGCTTACTCGCTACCAAAATAAACACTTGGGAAAAACAACTACCCAAAAATATCAGTTTGGCATATTTACCCCACCCGGGACGCATACGTTTGCGTCTTTCTATCAAAGGAAAGAATCAAACAGTATTAGAAAAAGTAATTGAAGAGCAAATTCAAAAACTCAAAAAAATCATCCCTGACTTAACCATATCTGAACAAGTAGAAGATTTAGCAATAGCCGTTCATCAAAAATTGACCAAAGAACACAAAACTATTGCATTTGCAGAAAGCTGTACTGGAGGCAGACTTGTAAACGATTTAGCACAAATATCCGGAGCTTCTGCCTTTCTTATGGGTGGCATTGTCGCATACAACACTTCAATTAAAACAAATATACTACACGTAGATAAAAAAATAATTGAAAAATACTCCGTTGTTCACGAAAAGGTTGCAAAACAAATGGCAATAGAAATCAAGAAAATAATGAAAAGCGATATCGGTGTAGCTACTACCGGAAATGCCGGTCCCACAAAAGGCGACAGCAAAGCTGAAATTGGCACTTGTATTATTGCCATTGCCTATCAAAATGATGTAAAAGCATACCGCTTCTTATTTGGTCAACCTAGAGAAAAAGCCGTCAATAGAACGGTCTCAAAGTCTTATGAATTATTATTAAATTTAATATAAATTTAAAGGATAAATTATTATATCATTTTTTTTAAAAAATTATTGTAAAAAAAAGAATTTACTTAATAAAAAAAACATACATTTGTACTTTCTTCAACAACATATAAATTATATTGACTAATGTTAATAATTAAGTATGGTAATATTTTATTTCATGTATAAATGCAAATAAAATAAATTAATATTTTTAGGAATCAACACAAATAAACACTTCTATGATGAAAATTACTTCTTCACTAATTTTTACATTTCTAGTATTCATAAGTAATATTAGTTTTGCCCAGTCACCAGTAGCCAATGATGACAGCAATAGAGTAGCCTATAATACCAATCTAAACGTTGCGGCTCCCGGTGTTCTTAGTAACGATTCAGGATCCAATCTCAGTGTTGTATCATTTAATGCCGGTGGCAATAATTACCCTGCCGGCTCAACAGTTTCTATAACAGGAGGAGATATTACTATTAATTCAGACGGAAGTTATATTTTTGCGCCTTCAAGTGGATTTCAAGGAAGTGCAGGTGCTATAACATATACAATTACAGATGGTACAAATACTGACACGGGCAATCTTCAACTACAGGTTAATTATAGACCGCACCCACGCAGTGATAGTAATGTTACCACAAAAAATTCCAATTTGAATATTTCTGCACCTGGTGTGTTAAACAACGATATAGATACAGATGGTGACCCATTAACAGTTACCACATTTATAATTAACGGCACCACTTATTCTGCCGGTCAAACAGCACATATTACAGAAGGCGATATTCGTATTAATGCAGACGGCAGTTACTCGTTTTCACCCGCTTGGAACTATACCGGTAGTGTACCCCGCGTCAGATATTATGTTACAGATGGTTATGATACGAGATATGCCTACCTATACTTAAGGGTAAATACAGCACCAGTAGCCAATGATGACCAAATAACTATTCCCACTGATGGAAGTATTAATCAATCCGCTCCCGGCTTAATGGCAAATGACACGGACCCTGACGGAAATAGTATTCATATATCTAATTATACAGTCAATGGCGTAACTTATAATGCCGGTGTTACAGCGCATTTATCAGAAGGAGACCTAACCATAAACTCTAATGGCAGCTACACTTTTGTAGCAGCCGCCGGATATGCAGGAAATGTTCCTACCGTAACTTACACCGTTTCTGATTGGATAGAAACGGATACCGCACATTTTAATATTACGGTAAGCGCCCCTCCAGTTGCCGTAGATGACCATGAAGTAACCACAGAAAACACCACATTAAATGACGATGTTACCAATAATGACTCAGACCCCGAAGGCGACACTCTAAGTGTAGTTGATTTTGTTGTGAATGGACACCATTACGGACCTGGAACTACAGTACATTTATCACAAGGAGATATTACCATCAATGCCGATGGAACTTATACTTTTGTTCCCTCAACAAATTATACCGGATTTGTTCCCACAATTACCTATACCATTTCAGATGGCACCAGTACAGATGCTGCAGATTTAGATATTATCGTTGATTATGTAGATATTACCCCTATTGTTAGAATTACCAGTTGCAATCAAGGTTATACAGCTTCGGGACATTATAAAATAAGATATAATTTTTCTGTTAACAATCACAGTTACGCTTACAGCGCTTCTAATTTACAAGTTTATGATGATTTGGAAGCTGTTTTCGGCAATCATTGTATCACCAATATTGAGAGAAGATGGATTGGCACAGGCGATCCCTTAGGTGGACAACCTAGAATGTGGACAAGTTCGTCTTGGGATACCAACGAATTTGATGCAAGTGACAACTCTCCCGGAAGACAAGGAATTTTTAATTCAGCAGCTGTCAATAACAATGTTTTGTATCCTAGAGAAACTATTTATGGCGAATTTTGTGTTGAAATAGATCCCAACTGTGCTGGTGGCGCAGGTGTAGGATCCGGAAATGGCGTTGCCTTTGACAATGTCATGGATGTACATTCATCTATTGGAAATGGTTCAGGACATCTCAATATTACCGATTTTCACACCTATGGCACAACCCTAGCTGCCAGTATTTATGTACCCAATACGCATCCCCCGGTAAATCCTGACGGTACTTACGATTTTGATTTACAAGTAATCATCAAAAATGATGGTACAGCAGTAGCTAATAATATTCAATTCTTCTTGCCATTAAGCTACTTGGTTAATCAAGGTGTTCCTATTAACACTGCCGTTGTTACACAAACTTCTGGAGCCGTAGTAGCCTTAAACGGATCTTATGACCCTTCAGATTTATCCGGCACAAATACAGGTATCCTTGGTGCAAATGTATCTATGCCTGCAGGGACAACTACCATATATAATATTCACTATAATGTGGGACCAACTGCTTTTACAGGTTGGACACGTATCAATTGGCCCAATCCTAGTATAACCCAAGGGCCTGCAGATTATTTTCCAGGTTCAACAGCAGAAGATCCAGGTACACAGTCTTATATTATATGGGATGATTCAGAAGGACATCAATTGGACAGGTATGAAAGATTAGATCAATCAAGCGATATGCCTTCTTCAGAATATCAATGTAATTGTAACACCTCATATATCAATTTTAATTCCAGTTTAGAATTACATGTAGATAAAACAATTAACAGCAATGTACAACATCCCGGAAACGAATCAGGGAATAGAGACATCACTTATCAAATTACCATAAACAATGACACTAATTCTGATGTGCAAGTTGAAAATATTGTACTGACCGATGATTTAGCTGCTATATGTGGGCCATCAAAAGTAATTTTTACACAAACACCAGTTGTTGTTTCAAGCAATGCAACTTCTACACCTATTGTTAACGCTGGTTATAATGGTGTGAGCGATATAAATATTTTTGACAACACTTCCGGTATTCTTGAACCCGGACAATCCATTACCGTCGAAATACAAGTAGAAATGGATGACCCCTGTTTTGGCGTTAATGATGTCAGTTTTTCAGGTTCAGATCCTTCAGGTGGTGCCATACCTGCTGTTACAACAGGTGTTGAAACAGAAGTTTATTCTGATTTTGACAACGATTTAATCACCGACAACATCGATATAGATGATGACAATGACAGTATTGAAGATACCGATGAGGCTTGCACAGGATTAAATGGCTATTATTGGGGGACCAACCACTCCATAGGACATATTATTGATGCTGTTAGATATTCTAATACGGCTATTGCCCCGTTTGCTGATTTTATCGTAACCAGTACAGATTTTAACAACGGAAATAGTGGTTTAGGAAACACCAACCACTTACAGAGTTTCTTGGGCAGTGACGCTTCAAGTTTAAGTACTGACCCCGGAAACAATAATAGGGCTATCATTAAACTATTTGGATATGTTTACCTCGAAGCTGGCACCCACAATTTTAGAGTGAGAGCCGATGATGGGTACCGTATAAGAGTCAATAATAATGTTGTAGCAATATACGATGGTAATCAACCCTCAACAACTAGAGTACATCCAAATTTTACCATAGGACAAACCGGTTATTATCCTATCGAAATACTTTACTGGGACGCAGGGGGAAGTTATGCCTTAGAAATTGAAGAAAGACTACAAGGCAATGCTTATCATTTCTTAAATAATACCAATACTAAAAGAGATTGTGATTTTGATCTAGACGGCAATAATAACAATGTCGATTTAGATAGTGATAACGATGCTATTACAGATATTACAGAAGCACTCGGCACCGACATTGACCAAGACGGACAAGTAGATTATAATACATCCGGCAACCCAAGAACAATGACAGATGCTGACCATGATGGACTGTCCGACACATATGATATTACCCAAGGCGGTACACCTACCACAAATCCTGATACCGATTTAGACAATCATTATGATTTTATTGATATCGATGCTGATGCTGATGGAATTCCAGATTATATTGAAGCCCAAGCAAGCTTTTCACTCATTCATCCCAATTTATTAGATACCGATGGAGACGGAATTGATGACGCTTATGATATCGACGATTTTAATGTTTTTGGAATTGGCGGCGGTGCAGGCACATATATCGTCCCTGTAAATACTGACGGCGCTGATACACCCGATTATATCGATACCAATTCAGATGGCGATGTCGATGTTGATGCAATGGAAGGTTGGGATACAAACAATGACCTTATACCAGATACCATTCCTTCAGGAAACGATTCAGATAATGATGGACTCGATGACGCTTTTGATCACGCCTTAGGCAACCCAGATCCCACCAATAGTAATCAAACAGCTAGCAATTTCCCTGATATTGACACCCCAGGCAATGATAGAGACTGGAGAGAAAAATATCCAAACATCAAGATTACAAAAGATGACCAACTTCCATATACACCACAAAGTTTGGCAGTAGGTAATGTTATCACATACAATTTGAATGTTATCAATGCAGGAAATGTTCCATTAACAAATGTAACCATTACAGATGTTAATGCAAATGTTACCGGCAGTCCCATCGCTTCAATTGCTGCTTATTCTACCACAACAATTCAAGCAACACACAGCATTACACAAGCAGATATAGATGCCGGACAATACACTAACTCGGCAAATGTTTCTACAGATTTTGAAGGACAAACCTATACAGACATTTCAGATGACACCGACCCCGCTTCACCTAACGGAGATGACGATGCAACGATAACTTTTATTGAAAAAACACCTGAATTAACAGTTCTTAAAGATGACCAATTAAATTATTCACCTCAAAACTTAGTTGTTGGAAGTGTCATTAATTATCAAATTACCGTTACCAATTCAGGCAATGTTACGTTAAATAACATTAGCGTAAGCGATTTAAATGCCAACATTAGCGGTGGTACACCTATTGCGGTGCTTTCACCTGGCGAAAGTGCCAATGTTACAGCCACTCATTCAGTAACACAAATCGAAATTGATGCAGGACAAATAAGTAATTCAGCTACCGCTACAACTACTTATGAAGGCAATACTATTTCTGACCTCTCTGACGATACAGATGCCTTGTCTCCTAACGGTGTAGATGATCCTACCGTTACTTTTATCATTCAATCACCATCTTTAGTTGTAACCAAAAATGACCAATTAGCCTATACACCTCAAAACTTAGATGTTAGTGATGATATCACTTATCAAATTTCGGTTACGAATACTGGAAATGTAACCTTAAACCCTATCAATCTTACCGATGCAAGTGCTGTATTTACAAGTGGTAACACAATTACCAATTTAGCACCCAATGCAACACAGAGTTTGACCGTCGTACACACGGTAACACAAGCAGATTTAAATGCGGGATTTGCTAGCAATTCAGCTACTGCAGATACTACTTTTAACGGACAAAATTATTCAGATATTTCTGATGATACCGACATCGCATCGCCTCCGGGAGACGACGACCCTACTAATACCCTACTTATTCAAAACCCTTCAATAGAAGTTCTAAAAGATGATGCGTTATCGTATTTACCTCAAAATCTATCTGTTAATGATGTTGTTACATATACGATTAATGTAAGTAATAATGGAAATGTAGATTTAACCAATATTGTTATTAATGATCCAAACGCTACATTCCCTTCAGGAAACATTATCAATACATTAGATGTCAACCAAAATGCTAGTATCACTGCCACACATACTATAACACAAGCAGATATAGATGCCGGCGAAGCAAGCAACTCTGCTACAGGCGACTTTACTTTTAACGGACAGAATTATTCAGACCTTTCCGATGATACCGATCCTGCTTCACCTGGTGGAAATGATGATGCAACTATTACACACATTATTCAATCACCTGAACTAACCGTAATTAAAGATGACCAATTACCTTATACCGCACAAAATTTTACAGTAGGTAGTACCATTACCTATCAAATAACAGTAACCAACACTGGTAACGTAACGGTAACAGGTATAAATGTAACAGACGCAAATGCTACTATTACAGCAGGCAGTTTGCCTATTGCATCTTTATCACCGGGAGATTCTGCTACCATAACGGCTACCCACGACGTCACTGCTGCAGAAATAAATGCTGGACAAGTTAGTAATTCAGCTATTGGAAGTGTTGTGTTTAATAGTAATACCTATTCAGACACTTCAGAAGACAACGATATTAATTCGCCTGTTGCTCCTGATGACCCTACAATTACCCACATTATTCAAAATCCTGAAATTACAGTAACCAAAGATGACCAACTAACTTATATTCCTCAAAATTTACAAGTTGGTAATATTATTACGTACCAAATACATATTACAAATACCGGGAATGTCGATTTAACAAACATCAGCGTATTCGATGCAAATGCAAGCATATCCGGCAGTAATATTATTGCAAATCTAGGCGTCGGTGAAACAACGACTTTAACCGCTACCCATTTGGTTTCACAATCAGATGTCGATACCGGTCAAGTGAGCAACTCAGCTAATGCTTCCGTTTCATTTAACGGAATAACGGTTACGGATGTTTCTGACGACACCGATCCTTCATCTCCTACCAATGATGATGATCCAACCATCACATTTATACAGCAATTACCAAGTCTTGTCATAACCAAAGACGACCAATTGCCTTTAAATATAGATCAAAATATGGACGTAGGTGATGTTATTAATTATATCATAACTATTAACAATAATGGGAATGTAACACTGAACTCAGTTACACTTGTAGATAATCATGCAAACATAACAAGTGGTACACCCATCAGCAATTTAGCACCGGGCACCGCAACGACTGTTACCGCAACCCACACCATTACCCAGAACGACTTAAATACAGGAAGAGTCGTTAATTCTGCCGTTGCTTCAACCGACTTTAATGGAATTACATATACAGATGTATCAGATGATGTAGATCCAAATTCGCCTACAGGAAACGATGATGATACGATTACCAACTTGGTACAAAATCCGGAATTTGTTGTTACAAAAGATGACGGGTTGCCTTACAGCACTCAAAACTTACCCTTGGGTAGTACCATTACATACGACATTAATGTAACAAATATTGGAAATGTAAGACTCAATAATATTACCATAAACGATACCAATGCCAATATTAGTGGATTGACTTTTGTACCAAGCTTAGATGTAAATCAGACGCAAACATTAACCGCAACACATGTGGTAACACAAGCAGATATTGATGCTGGATTTGTAAGCAACTCTGCTACGGGAACAACACATTTTGGTGGTGCAACGATTACAGATATTTCAGATGATACCGACTTAAATGCTCCCAATGGAAATGATGATCCTACTATCACACACTTACTTCAGTTACCTGAATTGACCGTAAGCAAAGATGACTTATTGGATTATTCTGCCCATGATCTTTCTGTCGGATATGTTATCAATTATCAAATTATTGTAAGAAATACCGGAAATGTCAGCTTGACCAATATCAATGTTACCGACAGCAACGCAAACATTGTAAATGGCAATCCTATAGCCGCTTTAGCACCTGGTATCAATGCAACAGTTTCAGCAACTCATATTGTTACGCAAACTGATATCGATGCAGGACAAATCGTTAATAGTGCCATTGCTAATACCGATTTTAATGGTAACAATATTACGGATACTTCTGATGATTTGGACACTGGTTCGCCTACAGGACCTGATGATCCTACCATTACACATCTAATTCAAACACCTGAGATTACAGTTACAAAAGATGACCAATTAGATTATGCTCCTCAAAATTTAAATGTTGGAAGTATTATTACTTATCAAATAATTGTTAAAAATATTGGTAATATCACACTCAACAATATTGTAGTTACAGACAATAATGCACAAATTCAAGGTAGTAATACGATCAATAGTATTGCCCCCAATCAAGTATCTGTCCTTACGGCTACCCATACCGTCACACAAGCAGAAGTTGATGCCGGTGAAGTAAGTAATAGTGCTACTGCCAGTCTTATACATAACGGTATAACAATAAGTGACTTATCAGACGATACAGATTTAGTTTCACCCAATGGTGAAGATGATCCAACGATTACACACATCATACAAATGCCAGGTATTGTAGTTACTAAAAACGACCAATTAGCCTATAGCGCACAAAATATGTCCGTTAATGACATTATCAATTACCAAATACAAGTAACCAATACTGGTAATGTAACACTTGGACTAATTAACGTAACAGATAATAATGCTGTTATTATTAGTGGTAATCCTATTGTAAATTTAGCACCAAACGCAATAGCTACTGTAATCGCACAACACACCATAACCCAAGCAGATTTAAATGCCGGTATGGTTAGCAATAGCGCCAGCGTTACAACTGATTTTAATGGACAAGCTTACGCAGATATTTCTGATGATACCGACCCTGGATCACCAAGCGGAAGCGATGATCCTACCGTTACAAATCTTATTCAAAGTCCTAATTATTATATTACCAAAGATGACAGGTTCCCTTATGTTCCCCAAAATTTAGCTGTTGGCGACCTCATTACGTATGATATCAACGTCATAAACAATGGTAATGTTAGTTTGACAAATATTAGTTTAATAGATAACAATGCCAGCATTCAAGGCAATAACTTTGTAGCAAGTTTAGACCCTAATCAAACAGAAACCATTATAGCTACACATTTAGTTACACAAGCTGATGTCGATACAGGTTATGTAGATAACAGTGTTACAGGTTCAACTACTTTTAATGGAGTAGATATCAATGATACTTCTGACGATAGTGATCCGGGCGCACCCGCAAATGACGATGATCCAACACATACCCTTATCGTTCAAAATCCAAATATTACTTTGACAAAAAATGACCAGTTGGATTATTCCGCGCATACATATATTGTGAACGATGTTGTTACCTATCAAATAACAATTATTAACTCAGGTAATGTAACCTTGACAAACATCAACCTTACCGATGCCAATGCAAGTATTAGCACAGGAATTCCTGTTGCCAGCTTGGCACCGGGTGCCCAAACTATTATAACAGCTACCCATATCGTTACACAAGACGATATCAATTTAGGTCAAATAAGTAATACGGCAACGGCAAGTACGATTTATAATGGGCAAAATATTTCCGATATTTCAGATGATACCGATCCCGCTTCACCCAGCGGCCCTGATGACCCTACTATTACACATATCATACAAAATCCGGTTTTGGTGGTTACCAAAGATGATCAAATGGATTATACAGCACACAATTTGGCTTTGGGTAGTACTTTTGATTATCAAATACACGTTCAAAATATCGGAAATGTAACTTTACAAAATATTAACGTAACCGATAACAATGCCACTATTAATGGTAGTCATATCATCACGACTTTAGAACCCAATGAAATTGTAACCTTGACTGCTACACATACGGTATCACAGTTGGAATTAGATGCAGGAGAAATCATAAATTCTGCTACTGTTAGTGTACAATACAATGGCACAACAATTTCAGATTTATCAGACGACACCGATATCTATTCTCCAAATGGAGATGACGATCCAACCGTTACACACTTAGAACAAAACCCTAGTCTCATCCTCACAAAAGATGATCAACTAACATACAGTGCCCAAAATATGTCTGTAGGTCAAGTTATCACATATCATATAGATGTAACAAATACAGGTAATGTAACACTCTCAACTGTAAATATTTCAGATGTAAATGCCAATATTATAAGTGGCAATCCAGTTGTTAATTTTGCACCCGGTGCCATTGCTACAGTACTTGCGACACATACCATAACCCAAGCAGATTTGAATACTGGATTTGTAAGCAATTCGGCTACAGCTGATGCTGATTTTAACGCACAAAGCATTTCTGATATTTCTGATGACCCAGATCCTAATGCACCTGTTGGAAATGATGATCCTACTATTACGACACTGGTACAAAATCCAAGCATTGTTATCCTCAAAGATGATGGTTTGGCTTACAGCGCACACAATTTTGACGTAGGAGATGTCATCTCTTATAACATTAATGTTACAAATGACGGAAATGTACAACTCTCGGATATCACCATTACTGATGCCAATGCAAATATTATCGGAAGCAATATCATTTCGTCCTTAGATATAAATGAAACAGTAACACTATCAGCAACACATACGGTAACACAAGCAGATATTAACAATGGATTGATTAGTAATTCTGCTATAGGCACAACTACTTTTAACCATACTTCTGTAGATGATATTTCTGATGATACCGACATTAATTCTCCAACAGGAGATGACGACCCAACCATTACACACATTATCCAAAGTCCTGAAATTACAGTTACTAAAGATGATTTACTACCCTATACCGAACAAAATCTTGTGGTTGGAGATCCGTTAAATTATCAAATTATTGTTAAAAATACTGGTAATGTCAGTCTAACAGATATCGATGTTACCGATAGCAATGCTACTATCATAAGTGGTAATCCTATTCTTAGTTTAACACCCAACAACACGGCAACTATTGTTGTACANCACATAGTTACACAAGCAGACGTTGATGCAGGATTTATTAGCAACTCGGCAACAGCCACCACTAGTTTCAATGGACAAGGCGTATCAGATATATCAGATGATACCGATATTGGTTCACCTATTGGTGATGATGATCCAACCATTACACATATTACAAGAATAGCTGAGGTTACCATTACCAAAGATGACCAAATGGCTTATTCACCTCAAAACTTACACGTTGGTGATATTATTACTTATCAAATTATTACCACCAATACCGGGAATGTTAATTTATCAAATATCACCGTATCTGATAACAATGCCAATATTGTAGGTAGTGGAAATATTCCAAGCCTTGCACCTGAAGAATTTGTAACCATAACCGCCACACATACCGTAACACAAGCTGATGTTGATGCTGGCGAAATTTCAAATTCTGCTACAGCAAGAGTCCAATACAACGGACTTATGTTTACAGATTTATCTGATGATACAGATCTTTATGCACCCAATGGTGATGATGATCCTACGATAACACACATCATACAAACACCTGGAATTGAACTTACGAAAGATGACCAATTGGCATACACTGCACAAAATATGAGTGTTAATGGTGTGATCACTTATCGTATTTTAGTTACCAATACCGGTAATGTTACGGAAAATCTTGTCAATATTTCTGACAACAATGCAAGTATTATTAGTGGAAATCCTATTACCAATCTAGTACCTGGTGCTACCGCTACGGTTATAGCCACACATACCATTACACAATCTGATTTAAATGCTGGAGTCGTTAGCAATTCTGCAACAGCTTCTACCGTATTTAACGGGCAAACATATTCAGATTTGTCTGATGATACCGATAGCAGTTCGCCCTTAGGAAATGACGATCCTACACGCACAACATTGTTGCAAAATCCAAGTATTGTGATTACAAAAGATGATGGACTAGATTATGGTGTACACAACTTAAGCGTTGGCGATGACATCACTTATAGTATAAATGTTACAAACGATGGAAACGTAGCACTTAACAATATTACTTTAACAGATGCCAATGCAAGCATTCCGGGAAGTACTAATTTTATTAGTTTCTTAGATGTAAATCAAACGGCAACAATTTCAGCCACACACACTGTTACACAAACTGACATCGATGCAGGATTGGTAAGCAATACCGTAACAGGAACAACTACATTTGCTGGAAACGATGTCACTGACATTTCGGATGATGCTGATGTGAATGCCCCTGCCGGTGATGCAGACCCAACCATAACACATATCAACCAAATAAATCGATTGGAAGTCTTAAAAGATGACCAATTGACCTATACCGACCAAAATATGTCTGTAGGAGATTTAATTACGTATCAAATAACCGTAACCAATAACGGCAATACAACACTTACTAATATAGATATTACAGATAATAATGCTACCATTATCAGTGGATCGCCTATCTTGTCCTTAGCACCTGGTGCTCCCGGCTATATTATAGCTACGCACGAAATAACCCAAGCTGATATGGATGCTGGACAAGTCAGTAACAGTGCAACCGCAACTACTGATTTTAATGGAAATACCATAACAGACCTATCGGATGATACAGATCCAGGTTCACCTTCTGGAAATGACAATCCAACCATTACGCATATCACGCAATTGGCTAAATTAACGGTTACCAAAGATGATCAGATGGCTTACGCCCCTCAAAATTTAAGGGTAGGTGATGTCATTACTTATGTTATATCAGTTAAAAATTCAGGCAATGTTACATTGAACAATGTACTGATTTCTGATAACAATGCAAATATTACTGGCACAAGCAATATAGTCACTTTAGCACCTGAAGAAATAGTTACTTTTGAAGCAACACATATTGTAACACAAGCAGATATTAATGCAGGTGAAATATCCAATTCAGCATTGGCAAGTGTACAGTATAATGGTGTTGGTATTTCTGATTTATCAGATGATACCGATTTATCTTCACCATCTGGAGCTGATGACCCTACTATTACCCATATCATTCAAACACCAGGACTAGTTGTTACCAAAAATGATCAATTGCCCTATACTGCTCAAAATATGAGCATAGGTAGTACCATAACCTATAGAATTAAAGTAGCAAACACAGGAAATGTTACTTTAAACTTGGTTAACGTATCAGATAACAACGCTAATATAATTAGCGGCAATCCAATTGTAAGTTTTGCGCCCGGAGCCATAGCAACGGTCATCGCTACACATACCATAACCCAAGCGGATTTAGATGCCGGAAAAGTTATAAATTCTGCTACGGCTTCTACAGAGTTTAACGGTCAAACATATAGTGATATTTCTGACGATACAGATACCGCTTCGCCACTTGGTAACAATGATCCTACCATAACTTTTCTTATTCAAACACCTCATTATTTCATTACAAAAGACGATGGTTTAGACTATGGATTGCAAAATATGGTTGTAGGAGATATTATCAATTATAATATCAATGTAACCAATGATGGTAATGTAAGTTTGCACGATATCACCTTGACAGATAACAATGCCAGCATACCAGGTAGTACTAATTTTATAGCTTCTTTATTAGTTGATGAAACTGTTACTATTTCTGCTACACATGTTATCACACAAACAGATATTGATAATGGAGAAGTAAGCAACTCTGTAAGTGGTATCACCTCATTTAACAATGTTGACTATACCGATATATCAGATGACACCGATGTTAATTCGCCAAATGGCAACGATGACCCAACCATTACACATATCATCAGACATCCACAACTGACCGTTATCAAAGATGACCATTTTGCATACACCGATCAAAATTTATCAGTTGGAGACATCATTACCTATCAAATTGATGTTACCAACACCGGAAATGTAACGCTAAGTAATATAGATGTAACCGATGCGAATGCCAATATTGTTAGCGGCACACCCATCATTACATTAGCTCCAGGAGATACGAGCTCAGTAATTGCAACTCATGAAGTAACACAAGCTGATATAGATGCCGGTTTTGTTAGCAATTCTGCAACCGCTCAGACCGGATTTAATGGTCATAGTGTTACCGATGACTCAGATGATCCAGATATAGGTGCACCTGTTGGCAATGACGATCCTACGATTACCCATATTGCACAAACAGCCAAACTCACTGTTACAAAAGATGACCAAATGGCTTACGCCCCCCAAAACCTGAGTGTCGGTGATATCATTACTTATGAAATTTTTGTAAAAAATGAAGGAAACGTTAGCTTACACAATGTTCAAGTAACCGATAACAACGCCCATATTACAGGAGGAAGTGTTATTGCCAATTTAGTCCCTGATCAAACTGTAACCATAGAAGCGACACATGCCGTTACACAAGCAGATATTAATGCCGGGGAGATTAGCAATGCAGCATTGGCTTCTGTACAATATCACGGCATTACATTAACAGATTTGTCTGATGACACAGACTTATATGCACCATCTGGAGATGACGACCCTACTATTACGCACATTATTCAAATGCCCGGTTTGGAAATTACAAAAGATGATCAACTTGCTATGACTGCACAAGATAAGGATGTAGGTGATATTATCAATTATAGAATTGTTGTTACCAATACCGGAAATACAACATTTAGTCTTATTAATGTATCAGATAACAATGCAAATATTGTAAGTGGCAATCCAATTATAAATTTATTACCCGATAACGCTCACGTTGTCATTGCACAACATATTGTTACACAAGATGACTTAAATGCGGGAAGTATCTCTAATGCTGCCATGGCAGTTGGCGACTTTAATGGACAAGCATATTCAGATTTATCCGATGATACCGATCCTAATTCACCTGCTGGTCATGATGATCCTACCATTACGTTATTGACACAAAACCCTAGCTTTGTAATCACAAAAAATGATGGGCTGGATTACATACCACAAATTATGAATGCCGGAGACATTATTACATATACAATTAATGTAATTAATAATGGAAATATAGTATTGCATAATGTTGTAATTACCGATAACAACGCTCAAATTTCTGGAATAAATAACATTCCTAATTTATTCCCCGAACAAACGGTTACATTAACAGCCACACACACTGTTACACAAGATGATATCAATACAGGTTTTGTGAGCAATTCGGCTTCAGGTATTACTGCTTTTAACAATCTAGATATAACAGACATATCAGATGATACTGATATTGCTTCGCCTGCCGGAAATGATGATCCAACCATTACATACATCTTACAAAAACCAAAATTAACGGTTACCAAAGATGATCAATTGGCATATACAAATCAAAATTTAACAGTTGGTTATACAGTTAACTATCAAATAGCTGTAACCAACAGTGGCAATACAAGCTTGACCAATATCAATATCAGTGATCCCAATGCGAATATTATTAGTGGTAATCCTATCGCTATACTTCAACCAGGTGAAACCGCTTTTGTTACAGCCAATCACAATGTAACCCAAACGGATATAGATACTGGTCAAATAAGCAATAGTGCAACAGCTAGTACTTTGTTTGCCTCACAAAATATTTCTGATATTTCTGATGACTTAGATCCTGCTTCACCTATGGGTGCAGATGATCCAACCATCACGTTTATTACACAAGCACCAGCGCTAGTTGTTACAAAAGATGATCAATTAGACTACACTCCTCAAAATTTAACTGTTGGAGAATTAGTAAACTATCAGATTATTGTAACCAACACCGGAAATGTTACTTTAGATAATATTATTGTAACTGATAACAATGCTAATATTAGCGGTGGGAATACAATTGTAAATTTAGCACCCGATCAATTATCAATCATAAATGCAACACATCAAATAACACAAAGCGATGTTGACGCAGGAGAAATTGTAAACAGTGCATTTGCTTCGACACAATTTAACGGCATCACCTATAATGACACTTCTGATGATACAGATGTTGGCGCACCCAATGGTGATGATGATCCAACCATTACACATATATTACAAACACCCGAAATCGTGGCAACAAAAGACGATCAGTTGCCATATTTAGCTCAAAATATGACAATTGGTGATGTTATTACCTATCGTATTATGGTTACCAATACTGGAAATGTTACTTTTAATGTTGTCAATGTAACAGATGCCAATGCCAACGTAATCAGTGGTAATCCTATACTAAATCTTGCACCTGATGCCACTGCTACCGTTATTGCAACACATGCCGTAACGCAAGCTGATTTAGATGCTGGATATGTTAGCAATTCTGCCTTGGTTTCAGCAGACTTTAACGGTCATACTTATACCGATATTTCTGACGATACCGATCCTGGCTCACCTATTGGTTTAAATGATCCTACTATAACAAATCTAATTCAAACACCTGATATTACCATAATCAAAGACGATGGGCTTTTATATATAGAGCACAATCTATTCGCTGGTGATGTTATTAATTATACTATTGTAGTTACCAATACCGGTAATGTAACGATTACGGATGATATTACCTTGACTGATCCAAATGCTCAATTTACAGGAAGCAATATTATTCCAGGTTTAGCAGTAGGCGCATCAGTTGTATTAAATGCAACACATATTGTAACCCAAGCAGATATAGATGCAGGCATTATTAGCAATTCTGTTTTAGGAGAAACTAATTTTGGAAATATTATTGTTACTGATTTATCAGATGATGCAGAAAATATTTCACCTCCAGGACCTGACGACCCAACGCTTACATTTATCGATCAAACAATTGACTTCTTTTTAACCAAAGATGACCAATTAAATTATGTCGCACAAGTAATGAATGTAGGCGATATTATCAACTACAATATTGTGGTTACCAATATGGGTAATGTTACCTTAACAAATATGGTCGTTGATGATCCAAATGCTTTATTGCTAACCGGAAATCCCGTGCCCAATTTAGCACCCGGTACTTTTGCAACTATTACAGCCATACACTCTCTTACACAAACAGATATAGATAATGGATATGTAAACAATTCTGCAACTATTTCGACCAATTTTAATGGACAAATCTATTCGGATATATCCGATGACACCGATCCACAATCTCCTGTTGGAGACGATGATCCAACCATCACACATATTCAAAAAAGTTCGGGATTAACCTTAACAAAAATAGGAACCATACAAACCATACACCCTATTTGTCCAATGCCAGGAGATAATATTATCTATACATTTGAAGTAAGAAATGCCGGAAATCAAAACATCTCAAATATTCATATTCAAGATCCACTTATTACCAATACAATTACTTATATTAGTGGTGATGTTGATGGAAACAATCAATTAGGACAAGGAGAAATATGGATTTTCACCACACAATATCCTTTGACACAAAGCATGATTGACCTCGGTTATGTAGAAAACAGGGCTTATGTTTATGGTACAGACCCTCAAAACAACGTCGTATCAGATGTTTCTGACGACCCTACCAATCCAACTGATATCGACATTGAAGGTGACGGCGAACCAGATGATATTACCAAAACCATTATTCCGCAACACGCTGACATCATTCTCTTAAAGGAAGGTCATTTTAATGATGAAAATGATGATGCATTGGCTGATATTGGCGAAACTATTACCTATACCTTTACAGTTAAAAACAGGTGTAATGTAACAATGACAGAAATTACAGTAGATGATCCGTTAATAGATGTAAATCCCGGACATATTATGTTGCCGGCACAAGCAGAAGATAATACTACTTTTTACGGTACATATATCATTACATTAGCTGATATTGCTAGAGGTTATGTCATCAACACGGCAACAGCCACTGGTATAGATCCTTCAGGAAATTATATTACTGATATATCTGACGACCCTACGAATTTTGAGGATGTTGACCCTGACAACGATGGTGAACCAGATGATCCTACAATCGTAATTACACCAAATATTATGATTTATGAAATACTAACACCAAATGATGATGGACTTAATGATTTCTTTAGAATACTTGGTATAGAAAGCTTCCCAAATAGTGCTGTTAAAATTTATAATCGTTGGGGCGGATTGGTTTTCCAAACCTCAGCTTATAATAATACTGATAATTACTGGGAAGGAAAATACAATGATGAAGATAAAAAATTACCGGTAGGTGTTTATTATTATGTTATAGATTTAGGCATCAAAGATCATGAAAAAACATATACTGGTTCCGTTTATTTGAACAGGTAAATAATATTTAATACACACAAACAAGAGAGATAATAGAATGATAAAAATTAATAAACTCATAATCATAGCCTTTGTTATATTTGGACAATTGGAGCTCTTTGGGCAACAAGATCCAATGTATTCACAATATGCCAACAATCCCATGATTCTTAACCCCGCTTATGCGGGCACAAAAGAAGGTTTTGTAATGACAGGTTTAATCAGAATGCAATGGGTAGGCATTGATGATGCGCCTAAAACACAAACTTTTTCTATTCATAGCCCTGTGTCAAAAAATATGGGATTGGGTTTAACAGCCATGAATGACAAAGCCGGTCCCCTACATCAAATGATGTTTTATGCAAATTACTCCTATCAAGTAGATATTGATTTTGATTCTAGATTAAGTTTTGGTTTAAAAGCAGGTTTTCATGTGATAGATTTGGATTTGACCGACAAGGATGCTTACCAGCACAATGACCCAAATATTTACAATTTAACCAATTATTTTGTTCCTAATGTAGGTGTTGGAATATATTATTACACATACAATTTCTATTTAGGGGTATCAGCACCAAGATTATTAGAATCCAGTTTAGATCCTAGAATTGTAGGACAATCTACATTGGTTAGACACTATTTTTTAACCAGTGGTTACATTTTTGATTTGGATGAAATTGTAAAAGTCAAGCCAAATGCAGTTGTCAAATTTACACCAAATGCACCTGTTTCTTTTGATTTGGGCATAAATTTATACCATTACAGATGGGGATTGGGCTTTGTATATCGCTTGCAAGATGCACTTGTGGGTATATTTGAGTTTTATGCCAATCCACAAATGTCTATAGGCTATGCTTATGATTATACCTTATCAGATCTAAGACACGAAAGTAGTGGTTCACATGAATTTATGATTCGCTATGATTTCTCAAAAAGAACAAAACGTTGTCGGCCAGTTAAATATTTTTAATATTTCTTAAGAAATTATTCTTTATGCCAAAGCACTTTATCATTAATCGTAAGATGATATTGATCTGCTAATCCGGATTTAATTTCCAAAACATACTTTGCTGCTTGGTGAGATGGCAATGCCGTTTCATCGAGTGGCTTTGCATTTTTAGCAAAACTTACTATTTTATTTTGAGCACTTATATAAATGATATCTAACGAAATATAAGTATTTTTCATATAAAAATATCTCGGCACTTCATCTTCAAAAACAAATAGCATAGCTTGATTATCTTTCATTGATTTACGATACATTAAACCTGTTTGCCTACTATATTCATCAGTTGCAAATTCTATATCAAAGTGTGCTTTTGGACTGTTTAAACTATCCATAATTTCCAAACTACCTTGCTTTGTAAAAGTGATTTCTTTAGAAGTGTTTGTGTTATTTGATTTTTGTTGTCCACAAGAAAAAAAAATAAACATCAAAAGAAAAAAGGAAAAATAATATGTTTTCATAAAATGTTATTATAATAGCAAATATCATAAAAATTTTGATATGATTTATGATTAATAAAAAATTAAAAACATATCCCATAGTTTATCGAGATTACGAATCTGTAGATGAATATATAACAGATTACACAATTAATATTGGCAAAAATCATAAATTTACAGAAATTCC
>JGI24023J19991_10000057_pt1 | contig 64151 bp, 59 predicted proteins | sample Cruoilmetagenom1_FD_19991 | JGI IMG/M metagenome (IMG submission 19991)
TTTCTTCCATAACACCTTCAATCTCACCTTCTCCTGTTCCATGATTCAATGAAGGTCCGGAACTTTGCCCTTTCTTATGATCAATAATTACAATAANTCCATTATTATTCAGGCATTTTGAAAGATTTTTAAAATATTCGGCTCTATTCTTAAGATGATGAAAGGAATTCCGGAGGAAAATCACGTCCATATCCTCTTCTGGTAAATTACTATTCTTCTTATCTGTAAGAGTCAGTTTTATCCTATCCTGAAAATGCCTCTTTTCTGCTTCTCTAGCTATATAATCAAGATTATTCTTTTCCACATCTACTGCATAAACAAGCCCATTGTCACCAACAAGCTCTGCAAATTTGAGTGTGTAATAACCTCCCCCTGAGCCTATATCTGCAATATGAAATCCATGTTTTATATTGAGTTGCTGCAAAATTTCTTCAGCGTTACCACTAGCTGCATGCTTATTAAAATGTTTTAATTTTATTGTATTCAACATAATCTCTTCTTCTCCCTTTTATTAGATTTTTCTACTTTGAAAACCTATAAACAAAAAAAGGCCCCGGACAAAACACCGGAGCCGAAGTACTGATTATAAAAAGATAACTCTAATAATCGTTATCATCATATTTATTTTTTCTGTTATCTTTAATTGTTTTTAATGCCTTTCCCACCAGACCATCAAGCTGTGGTTTGAAAAAATATCCTATTGCTATACCTACTATTATCCAAAAAAACATTATTCGTCCTCCTTAACTATTTCTACTTTTATGCCCTCTTTAGTCTCAATAATTTCTCTTGCCGGTATTACTACTTTAAGTATACCATTTTTGAAGACTGCTTTCACCTTGCCCTGATCAAATTTATTCTCCGGAACAAAAAATTTCTGTTCTTCAACATCTTTGAATTTAAGCCGACGTTTGAAATATTTGACTCCACTGCCGTGATCTATTTTAGGGGATTTAGCAGAAAATACAAGGTAATCTCCCTTAAATTCCACATTAAGATCACTTTCATTGAAACCTGCAAGTGCAAACTCAAATATTAAGCTTTTTTCATCTGTAACAAAAATATTTACAGGCGGGTAGGAATAGTTAGGATAGTAATCAACATGATCATTTCCACCATGATGCATACCCTCTTTAAATGCATCTCCGAATCCTTTTGTCGCTTCGAAAATCTCGTCCATAATCTGACCAAGATCTATAACCATCTTGTCTTTCATAAAACACCTCGCTTATGTTGCGTGTAGTTAAGCCCCTTATACAAGGCGGCTTTGTAGTGAGCCCCTTTCGGCGACTCTTCTTTTATAATATATGCAATTATTGTGCCAGGAGCAAATAAATATTTTAATAAAATATAATTTCTTATATAGAAACAATTTATTACAAATAATATATCATAAATTATTCAATTATAAATAGCCCGTTTATTAAAAAGGTGCAAAATGACACAGATTATAATTATGCATAGAAATCTGTGTCATAAAGATAAGATCAAGTCGACTAAATAAGGTTAATCTGCTACTATTCTTAAACTTTAGATGTAACTGTTTAAGAAGAAGGGTTTATGAGTTTTAAAATTCTGGTACTGGGTGAAATTGTTGGGAAACCAGGTATTTTCTGTATAAAAAATGGTCTTAAAAAGCTTAAAGAAGAATATAATATTGATTTTGTTATTGCAAACGGTGAAGGGACTACCGGAGGATTTGGAATTGGCAAGAATCATTCAATTCAAATCCATAAACTTGGTATTGATGTTATAACCACAGGAGAAAAAGTTTTTTTTAAGAAAGACATGGTTAGCCACATTGGCAACAGCTCCTATATTTTAAGACCTGCAAACTACCCTCCGGGAACTCCCGGCCGGGGATGGCGGGTATACAAAGCAGGAAATAAAAATATAGCTGTAATTTCTTTACTGGGGCAGTCCGGTTTTCATAGAATACATCTTAGTAATCCCTTTACTTTTATTCCGGATATTATAAACAGGGTTAAAGATGAGGCGGATATTATTATTCTGGATTTCCATGCTTCTACAACAGCAGAAAAGTATTCTATGTTTTTTCATGTTGACGGATCTTTAAATGCTGTATTAGGCAGTCATTCAAAAGCTCTTTCCGCAGATGCTGCTGTGTTTCCCAAAGGTACTGGTGTAATATGTGATACCGGCAGAACCGGCAGTTCGACAGGGGTTGGGGGACTTGCTCCGGATGTTGAAATTGAACAATTTCTATCTCAAATTCCCGAAAGATCCAAAGAATGGTGGAATGATCTGGAAATTCAGGGTGCCATAGTAGAAATAAATGATGATAATAAAACAGAAAGTATTAAGGAAATAAGATATCCTATAACAGAGGTGCCTAATGACGGAGCAAGGTAAAATTACAGATATAAATGGAGAGGAAATAATTCTTTCCTGCTCTTCTTTGAGTGGAGGTTGTAAAAGCTGCAGCGGAAATTCATTTTGTTCTACAAATGGAAAAGTATTCAGTGCCTTAAACGGAGATAATATTGATTTAAAATCCGGTGATACTGTAGAGATCTTTCTCCCACCTGGGCGAACTATATTTGCTGGTTTTATGGTTCTTATATTTCCCCTGCTGTCTTTTATTCTTTTCTTTATTACTGGATCATGGCTTTTCAAAGGCAGTGAAGGGATAGCTGTTCTATTCGGGATTTTAGGACTTGCCGCCGGGTTTGGTATTACTTTTCAATATAATAAAATTAGTAAACAAAATAATACACCTCAGATAACAAAACTGATAAACAAAGGTCAGTAATTCTCAGCCCCGAAGGGGTGTTATATACGAACGAGGGGTGGAGCCCTTCGTTCTCTCTGGAAAGATATCACCGCTTAAAGAAGTTCTTACATTCTTCAGACTAAGTATCTTAGAACGAGGGGTGCAGCCCTTCGTTCTCTCTGGAAAGATATCACCGCTTAAAGAAGTTCTTACATTCTTCAGACTAAGTATCTTAGAACGAGGGGTGGAGCCCTACGTTCTCTCTGGAAAGATATCACCGCTTAAAGAAGTTCTTACATTCTTCAGACTAAGTATCTTCCTAAAGTAGACAGTATCTCATAAAGACATCCTGTTTAAGCTGTACTTATTTCACCCTTTCAGGGCTTTTGGAGCTATGACTACGCCATAACACAGGGCTTCACCCTGTGTTAAAATACGTCACCCCTTCGGGGCTATGAAAATTTATCTCTTCTCTNTAACAAGTCTATTCAGTGTTGCAGCCATATCATTTACCGATACNACATGTTCGATGAATCCTCTTTCTGCAGCAACTTTGGGCATACCATAAACTATGGATGAGGCTTCATCCTGNCCCACTGTTATACCACCTTTTGCATAGATAGTTCCAATCTCTGAAGCTCCGTCCCGGCCCATACCAGTCATTATAACTGCAAGGCTGTTTCCACCATAGTGTTTAGCAACAGAAGAAAATAAAACATCTGCAGAAGGTCTGTGTCCATTTACAACATCTGAAGAAGAAGTACGAATAATTGTTGCCAGTTTTTTCTTTTCTACTTCTATATGAAAATTACCAGGGGCAATAAATACTCTTCCCTTGGAAAGGACATCTCCATCAACAACTTCCTTAACCTCAAGAGGGCAAATACGATCAAGGCTTTTTGCAAACTCCGTTGTAAATCCTGCAGGCATATGTTGAACTATTACAATAGGTACAGAAAAATCAGGATCGATATCTGCAAGAACAAGTCTTAAGGCATTTGGACCTCCGGTAGATATTCCAATTGCTACAATATCAATATTTCCACCTTTTTCACGGGGAATAGAAGAAGTCAAAGGAGTATCCTCTACTTTTACCTTAGCAGAGTCCTGAATTTCAGGCTTTTTAACACTTGCCGCAGGAAAACGGGGTATATTACCAGATTTTTTTCCATACGCAAGTAATGTAGAAACAATTCTATCTTTTACAACATGAATATCTTCGGAAATAGATCCGGATGGTTTTAAAATAAAATCTGAAGCACCAAGAGACAGCGCATCCATTGTAATCCTTGCTCCCCTCACTGCAATAGAAGACAAAATAACAACAGGGATGTCAATATTCAATCTTTTTCTTTCTTTTAAAAATTCAATCCCATTCATTTCCGGCATTTCAAGATCCAGGAGAATTATATCCGGATTTAATCGTGGAATCTTATCAAGAAGGAATTTCCCATTCATGGCTTTTCCAGCAAGAACCAGACCATCAGCCTCTTCTACGATACGACCTATAAGATTCCGCATCAAAGCTGAATCATCACATATCATTACAGAAATATCTTTCACTATTTAGTCCTAATTGGAGAATTTTCTATACATTGTTGCAAAATCTGTCTTAAGAAATTCAAATTTGGTATCCATACCAAACAATGATTCAGAATGACCAATAAACAGGTAAGCATGATTATTCATTGATTGGTAAAACTTATTAATAACATTATTTTGAGCAACTTCATCAAAATATATAATAACATTTCTACAAAAAATAATATCAAGGTTTCTTTGGCCGCTATCTGCTTTTAGGTTATGATAATCAAATTTAACACTATTTCTAATTTCTTCTTTAACTAAATATCCATTTTGTTTTTTTTCAAAATACCTCTTAAGATATTTTTCAGAGACCCCATTAACTTTTTGTTCGGAATAAAATCCTTCTTTTGCAGTCATTAAACACTTCAAACTCAAATCTGATGCTGTAATATCATATTTAAACCCAGGAGGTAAAATATCCTTAAGAACCATTGATAGCGAATAAGGCTCTTCTCCTGTTGAACAACCGGCACTCCAGATTTTAATAGTATTTTCACCTTTGGACTTTTTATATTTAACAAGTTCAGGTATTACATAATGTTCAAAAGCATTAAAGTGAGCAGTATTTCGAAAAAATCTGGTTAAATTGGTTGTTACAGTATCAAGAAGAGTCTTCATTTCCCCTTCATCACTTGTTATCTGTTTATAATACTGATCCACATCTGAAATTCCAGATTTCCGGAGACGTTCCTTAAGCCTGCTTTCCAGAATAGTTCTGTTTGAAGGGGAAAAATGGATTCCACTTGCATTATAAATATAATCTCTAAACTTACTAAATTGCGATTCAGTTAAAAAGTTCTCAATTGGCATTAACTTCCATCCTATGCTGCTCGTTTATGCGTCCAAACTGCTCGCACGTGTACCCTATACTAAAATTGTATTTCTTTGAGGTTCAACTGTCAATAGATTTTTAAATACACTTTTTTAACGAAGTAGTAAAAAAACATGATATCTTCCAGGATCGTGTTATATTCATATTATAATGAAAGAAAATATGCTTCAATTTACAATTAAAGGTATTGCACTTGATGAAGAAAGCCAAATGCCGATTATTATACTACAAAATATTGAAACAAACAGAGTAATTCCCCTGTGGATTGGTCCCTTTGAAGCCAGTGCTATTATAATAGAAATTGAAGAAGTAAAACCACCTCGCCCACTTACACATGATCTTTTATCTGAATTTTTCATTAAACATCATTATAAATTAAAATATATTTATATTTACGATTTTTTGAATGAAAGCCATATAGCAAAAATTGTCTATAAAAAAGGATTAAAGACATATTCTCTTCAAATAAGACCAAGTGATGGTATAGCTCTTGCTCTTAGGCTAAAAGCACCAATATATGCATCACAAAAAGTTGCTGATGCTGCTTATTCAGACCCTAAGCTCATTGAAACTACAAGTGACTATAAGTCTGAAATGCTTTATTTTAACCATGAAAATATTGATGCTCATATTATGTAATTGCCTATTTTCAATCTCTACTCTATAATCTTTATTTATGAAAAAATATATATTTGTTACAGGTGGTGTTTGTTCAAGTCTTGGTAAAGGTGTTACAGCTACATCTATAGGAAATCTACTTGAAAATCGTGGTCTTGGAATAAGAATGATTAAGATAGATCCGTACTTAAATGTAGATGCCGGAACAATGAGTCCATATCAACATGGTGAAGTTTACGTAACAGATGATGGAACAGAAGCAGATCTTGATCTTGGCAACTATGCAAGATTTACAAAAGCTCCATTAAGCATACTTAACTCAATTACTACTGGTCAGGTTTATCAGGAAGTTATTAAAAAAGAGCGGGAAGGTCGTTATCTGGGAAGAACAGTTCAGGTTATCCCACATATTACAGATGAAATAAAAAGAAGAATCTTTCTTGCAAGTAATGGAGATGATGTTGATGTCACAATTATTGAAGTTGGCGGAACAGTAGGTGATATAGAATCCATTCCTTTCCTTGAAGCCGCAAGGCAGTTTATTCATGATCTTGGGAGAAAAAATGTTTTATTTGTGCACCTTACTCTAATACCTGAAGTTGCAGGAGGAGAACTTAAAACAAAACCAACCCAACACTCTGTTAATAAATTAAGAGAAATTGGTATTCAACCTGATATTCTTGTTTGTCGATCTCCGGAATTCCTTGAAAAAGAGATGATAAACAAAATATCTCTTTTTACTAATGTAGAAGAAAATGCAATTATTTCTGCTTATGATGTAAAAACATCGGTATATGAAGTACCTCTAATTTTTCATGCCCAAAACCTGGATAATATTATCCTTGATAAACTAAAACTTAAAAGCAATAAAATTGATCTTAAAGAATGGGCATCTATAGTTGAAATTTTAAAAACTGCAAAGAAGGTTGTAAATATTGGAATTGTAGGTAAGTACATAGATTTAAATGATTCCTATAAATCTATATATGAATCTATTTATCATGGTGGTATTGCAAATAAAACAAAAATCAATTTTATAAAAATTGATGCGGAAAAACTGGAAAAAATATTAGACAAAAATTCTATTTTTAAAGATATAGATGGGATACTTATTCCAGGGGGTTTTGGACAGCGTGGAATCAATGGAATGGTGGAGGCTGTTAAATTTGCCAGAATAAACAATATACCCTGTCTGGGAGTTTGCCTTGGAATGCAGATTATGGTTATAGAATATGCCCGGAATGTTCTTGGTTTACAATCTGCTGACAGTACAGAGTTTACTCCGGAAACAGAACACCCTGTAATAAGTCTTCTTGAAGAACAAAAAGGATTAAGCAATATGGGTGGAACAATGCGTCTGGGAAAAAGTAAATCAAAATTAGTATCTAAAACAAGAATACATGATATATACGGGAAAAATGAAATATGGGAACGTCACAGACATAGATACGAAGTATCTTCTGATTATGTAGAAGAATTAAAAAAATCCGGTCTTATAATTAGTGGATACACTCCAGACAATAATTTAGTGGAATCAGTTGAGTGGAGTAATCACCCATGGAGTATTGGTGTTCAATTTCATCCCGAATTTTTATCCACTCCTATTGCTCCTCATCCATTATTTATATCTTTTATTGAAGCAAGTATTAATTATGCAAAGGGCTAAACTACTGCCGCTTTTTATTGTATTTCTTTTTAGTCTCTCCTGTAGTTTGGATTATGATGAAATTGAGTTTGCTGAAAAACTTGGTGATAATATCCCTGATAATGTTATAGAAAACTTCGCCTACACCAGTGTTAATAATGGTAATATCGTATTTCGGTTATACGCACAAAGAGCAGAAACGTATAGTCAAAAAGATAAAACCATTCTTCAGGATGTAATATTTCGTGAGTATAATTCAGATAATAAGATTACAACAGAGGGCACAGCTGAAAAAGGAATAATTCATACTGATTCTGATGATGCAGAATTATCAGGATCACTTATAATATATTCAGCTGACAATGAAGCAGAAATTTCAGCAGACTATCTTTATTGGAATGACTTAGAGAAAACTCTTAGCAGCTCTGATAATGGGAATGTAAAACTCATTAAAGATTCCGGAACAGAAATTTCAGGAACTGGATTTAAAGGCGATATGAAAACAAAGAGATTTGATTTTAAGAGTAATGTAAAGGGCATATATCACTATGAAGAAGATTAGCATCCTGATTTTGTTCACAGTAATAATAAGTTCTGTTTATTCCGAAAATAAAGATTTCTTTTTTTCAAGTGACAGGACCTCTATTTCCCTGGCTGAAGGATCTGAACTTACTCAACTATCGGGAAATGCAAATATCAGCTCTGAAGATACCATTATTACTGCAGACTCTATTGAACTATTTGGAGAAGATTTTCGTTTTGCCAGATGTTCCGGAAATGTAAGTGTAATAGATTCGAAACAAGGAATAAAAATAACTACAGAAAATCTTTTTTTTGATAGAAAAAAAGAAATAATGACTATTTCAGGATATGCTGAAATGATAGATCAAAAAAATGAAATTGTTGTAAAAGGCAGCTATTTTGAAAATAGGGGAAAAGAAAATATTACAATAATTCAAATTGGGGTTAGAATACTTAAAGCAAGTGAAAACGACTCTATGATTTGCCGATCTGAATATGCAAATTTTAATAGAGAAAATGAAATTCTTGCACTTTCAGGAATGCCTGTTGTTTATTGGAAAGACGATGAATATCGTGCAACAAAAATTACTATAAACCTTGAAACTGATGATATTAATTTAACAGGGGAAGTATCAGGAACTATTAAGTCAGAGGAAGAGGATAAGATAAGTGAATAAAAACATACTTAGTGTTGTATCTCTGACTAAGCAGTTCAAAAAGAAATTCGCAGTCAAAGACGTTTCATTTAAAATGGAAGCTGGAGAGGTTGTCGGTCTTCTGGGCCCAAATGGTGCAGGAAAGACTACAATTTTTTATATGATTGTTGGATTTATTAAGGTTACAGGAGGACATATTTTCCTGAACAATCTTGAAATAACACACCAGCCAATGTATATCAGAGCAAAAGAAGGAATATCTTACCTTCCTCAGGAAGCATCAATTTTTAAAAAATTAACTGTTGAAGATAATATATGGGCAATTCTTGAGACAAGACAAAACCTTTCTTATAAAGAAAAGAAATTAAATTTAGATAAACTATTAGAAGAATTTGGAATTGAGCATATTCGAAAACAAAAAGCTTTTACGTTATCCGGAGGAGAAAGGAGAAGAACAGAGATTGCCCGTTCACTGGCAATTGAACCTAATTTTCTACTTCTTGACGAACCCTTCGCCGGGATAGATCCAATTGCTGTAAATGAGATCAAAGATATCATTATAAAACTTTCAGAAAAGGGAATTGGCATACTAATTACTGATCATAATGTAAGAGATACTCTTGAAATTACTAACAGATCTTATATTATTAATTTAGGTGAAATCCTTGCGGAAGGATCCCAGGAAGAATTACTGGGGAATCCTCTGGCAAGAGAAATATACCTGGGAAAAGATTTCAGGATGTAGGAAAAGGGGAATGCAACAGTATCAAAAACCTGTACTGGTACAGGAACAACGTCTAAAAATGTCACCTCAGATGTTTCAGTCAATTCAATTAATGGCTCTTCCACTGCAGGAACTCTCTTTCAGGATTCATGAAGAACTTGAAAAAAATCCTGCTCTGGAATTAATTGAAGACAAGTCATTAGTTTCAATTGATAATATATCCAACGAAAAAAATGAAGAAAGAGATGTTTATTTTGATAACAGCTCAGATCCCGGCTATTCCAATCAGGAAAGAAGAGATGCTTCAGACAAAAAACAAAAGTTTATAGAGGGGGCACTTTCAAGACCTGAATCTCTTCAGGAACACCTTATGTCTCAACTATTAGTACAGTATTTAGATAAAAATCAATTTGAAACCGGAGAACTGATTATACATAATCTGGACAAAAATGGTTTTTATCTGGAAGATCCCAATTTGCTCCTGAATGAACAACAAAAAAAGTTTTTACCCGAAATGCTGGATATAATTCATTCATTTGATCCTTTGGGAATATGTGTAGAGAATTACAGGGAATCACTATTACTTCAGGCTGACCTATTATTTGAAACGCCGGAAGGAACATTAGAAACAATAGAAAATTATCTTCCCCTGGTAAAAAAGAAAGATGTTAAGGAACTTTCAAAAAAACTCAACCTGTCACCTGNAAAAATCAATGATATTATTAATTTTATTCAAACTCTGAACCCCTACCCTGGAAGGCTTTTTTCCACAAACCCACCAAGTTATGTAATTCCTGATATTATGGTAACAATAAAAGATGGTGAATTTATTCTTATTCTAAATGATGAGGAAATTCCTGTTCTTGGCATTTCTCCTTTTTTTGAGGAAGCTCAAAACCTCAATAAGGAAAAAGAAACCAAACAGTACATTAGCAATAGCATTAGAGATGCAAGATGGTTCATAAACAGCATTCAATTGAGAAATAAAACACTATTAAAAATCGCTACTGTAATTGTTGAATTTCAAAGAAATTTTTTTATAAAAGGCCCTAAATATCTACTGCCCCTAACCCTAAAAGATGTTGCAGAGGAAGTTAAGGTTCATGAAACTACAGTTTCAAGGATTTCAAATGCAAAATATATGCAAACTGAATGGGGAATATTCCCAATAAAGTACTTTTTTACTAATTCTATTTCGGGTTCCGGATCAGAGGGTTCACGATACTCCAAAGAGGGTGTAAAAGCAGTAATAAAAGAATTACTGGAAGAGGATAATTCAAAAAAACAACTTTCTGATCAAAAAATATCTGACAAACTAAAATTACAGGGAATTAAAATTGCAAGAAGAACAGTAGCAAAATACAGATCTGAGTTATCAATAGACTCTTCTTTTGAAAGATAGTAGATATTATAAATAAAAAAAACATTGCTTTTCGTGTTACAATTAAATATCATTAAAGTATAAATTGCTATGGAGGGTTTTATGAATGTAGATGTTAAAGGAATCCATTACAGTATTACTGATTCAACAAGGGAGTTTATAGATAAAAAACTCGAGCACATTGGCTATGCAAAAGATCATATAATAGATCTTTTATTAACCATTACAAAGGAAAAACATGGTTACAAGGTAGATGGGAATATCCATTTTAGATGGGGTGTTTCAGCTCATTTAAGTGAGGAATCTATAGAGCTTTACGAGGGTATTGAAAGCTTTCTACATAAACTTGAATTAAAAGTACGAAAAGAGAAAGAAAAAGTAAGTGCACATAATTAATTAAATATTTAGAATACAGTGGCTTCCTGACTAATAGTTTGGAAGCCCTTTTTGTTTTTATAGTCTTTGTGGTATAATACGTTACATATGAAGAACAATTTTACTGTATTGGATCTGATAGATCTGGATTTAAAAGACCATAATGCCCTTAATCTTAAATGTCTTGCAGGAAGAAAAGGCCTTAACAGGATTATTACAGATCCTGAAATTAATAGACCAGGATTAACTCTTAGTGGTTTCTTTGAGGAATTTGCCTACCATAGAATCCAACTCTTTGGACGGGGCGAAATGGCATATTTAAATATGCTTGAAGAAAATAATATTATGGAAGCAGTAAAAAAAATGTTCTCATATCAACTTTCCTGCTGTGTCTTTAGTCAATCAGCAAACCCCAGCAAACAAATTTTGGAAATTGCGGAAGAGTCAGGTTGTTCCATTCTCCAGACAACTCATACATCTGCAGAGTTTTCTGCACGCCTTATGAGAGCATTAGCAGATATTTTTGCACCCCAGAAAACTATTCATGGAACCCTGGTTGAAGTGTTTGGAATAGGTGTTCTCCTAACAGGGGGAAGTGGTGTAGGAAAAAGTGAAACCGCACTCGAACTTATAGAGCGGGGACATAGACTAATTGCGGATGATACTGTTGTATTACGTAGTGTAAATGGAAATTTTCTTATGGGATCCGGCCGGAATGAAATGCTGGGACATCATATGGAAATAAGAGGTCTTGGTATATTAAATATCAGTCATCTTTTTGGTGTAGGTTCTATTCGCGATAAAAAGCAGATTCAACTGTTGATTGAACTGGAAACATGGGATAGAGAAGCTATCTATGACCGTATAGGAACTGGAGATGCATCAAAAGAAATGCTTGATGTAAACATACCTTTAATAAAAATGCCGGTAAAGGCAGGAAGGAATATTCCAATTCTAATCGAGGTAGCAGCTATGAATGAAAGACTAAAAAAATTAGGATATTATTCTGCTCAGGAATTTGATAATAATGTTCTCAAATGGTTAGAAAGCAAAAATGCCCGTAACCTATATTCAAACAATAGTGATATATTCTAAGGTGAAGTATGAAACAAGAAACTGTAACAATAAAGAATAGAGCGGGTATCCATGCAAGACCATCAGCTCTAATAGTAAAAACAGCAAATGAGTATGATTCCGAAATATTTCTTGAACTCGATGACATGCGAATTAATGCAAAATCTATTATGGGTATTATAACCCTTGGAGCCAATTATAAATCTATTATTCAGATTATAGCTGAAGGAGATGATGAAGAAGCAGCAGTCACTGCAATTGTCAAACTTTTTGAAAATAGATTTGAGGAAGAATAATATATAATAATGGGCAGTTACAAAAACACAAAATCTGCTTATGCCGGACTCATCAGTATAGTATCAATCTATATACTGCTGATTATACTTGTTATTTTCTTTGCAAATAAAGTTTTACTTGGTATTTCCTCAAATGAATCATTTTCAAGCCTTACATTCATCCCTCTGGCTTTGGTTTTACCAATATTTTTAATAGCCACAATTATCTACAATATAATAAAATTACTTAGGCAAAAAAGGAAAAAAAAATCCGGTTCCAACTTAAAAGCAAGATTACTAATTTTCTTCACATTTATAACAATACTATCATCAATACCCCAGGGTATACTTGCTGTAAATTTTATTAATACAGCAATGAAATCATGGTTTTCATCCGGTACAGAGGAAGCACTCAAGGGTGGCCTGGATATTGCCCTTGAGTACAATAGATCCTCAATGGAAAATATAGCCATATTTCGGGATAGCTTCATATTTGAAAATATTATTTTAAATACTGATTTTTCACCAGAACGAATATGGAGAAATATCAAAGGAGCTTTTCCTGCAATAAGCAGTATTTCATTATTTGATTCAAATGGTGTTGAGATATTATTCAGATCAAAAGAAAATGAACCTGAAATAGGAAATAGTTTAAACCTGGAAAATGGAGTTGTAACCAGATCAAAAGAGGAAAATAGAAGTATAATTAGAACCAGAAAAGATTTTATCCAGAATGGGAAAGAAATATATGTCGTATTAGCAATTATTTTACCTAAAAATTTTGATCAGAATGCCAGGAATTTAACAGATGTTCTAAAAATTTTTACTCAAAACAAAAACTTTCAGAAATCTTTCTTTTTTGCGCTTATTGTATTCTATACTTATTTTTCACTCCCAATAATCTTATTATCAATACTTACAAGCTTTTTATTGAGTGAAGAGATAATTCAACCAATTGCTCATTTAGAAAATGCAATTAAAAAAGTGGTACAGGGAGATTATTCATATAGGATTCTTACTCATTCAAAAGACGATCTCTCTAATCTTGTAAATTCATTTAATGATATGGTATCTGAATTGGAGTTATCAAGGAATAATTTTGTCCATACAGAAAAAGTTACAGCCTGGCAGGAAATTGCACAACGAATGGCTCATGAAATTAAAAACCCCCTAACACCAATAAAACTTTCTGCCCAAAGAATTTTGAAGAAATTTAAAGAAAATCCAGAATCCATTGAGACTATACTGGAACCAGCTGTTGATGCTATAATAAATGAAGTAGAGAATTTGACCCAATTGCTTTCTCAATTTAAAGATTTTGCAAGGATGCCTTCTCCATTAAAGGAGAGTATTTTGTTAAAAGAGCTGGTAACAGAGGTTTCAAGGTTATATTCTGAATCCTCTTCCCGTATATCAATAGATCTTAAAGGGTTAGAAAATACAGAACTAAATGGGGACCGGGGTCAAATACAAAGAGTATTTTCGAATCTAATCAGCAACTCAATAGATGCAATTTCTGATGAAGGTAAAATTTTAATACAATCAGAAATTATTAGGAAAGATAAAAATTATTACTGTAGAATTTTAATAACAGATACAGGAACAGGAATAGAATCCAACATGAAAAAATTAATATTCAACCCTTATTTCACAACTAAAGAGGGTGGCACTGGTCTTGGGTTACCTATTGTAGAAAGGATTATTACAGATCATAAGGGCATTATTTGGTATGAATCAGAGAAAGAAGTGGGAACAACTTTTTTTATTGAACTCCCCATGGAGGACAAGGTATGAGTAAAATCCTGATAATTGATGATGAACCAGGAATTAGAACTGTACTATCTGATATTATAAGAGATGAAAACCACCAGGTTTTAACAGGAAGCGATGGATTTGAAGGACTGACTATTCTAAAAGAAGAATCTGTAGATCTTGTTATCCTGGATGTTTGGCTTCCCAATATGGGAGGAATTGATGTTCTAAAGGAAATTAAAAAAGAATATCCAACTATTGAAGTAATAATGATTTCCGGACATGCAAATATTGATATTGCGGTGAAAGCTGTAAAATTGGGAGCATATGATTTTCTCGAAAAACCTCTCTCTCTGGATAAAATAATAAACCTTGTAAAAAATGCACTTAAAATGGAAGAATTAAAAAAAGAAAATGAAATCCTTAAAAATTCAATATTTATGGAAGACAGGATGATAGGATCTTCCAATCAAATTAAGGCAATATGGGCAATAATAAATCAAAGTGCCCCAACTGATGCCAAGATATTGATCACAGGTGAAAATGGAACAGGGAAAGAGCTTATTGCCAGAGAAATTCATAAAAATAGTAATAGATCATCAGCCCCTTTTATTGAGGTCAATTGTGCTGCAATACCTGACACACTTATTGAAAGTGAATTATTTGGTCATGAAAAAGGTGCATTTACTTCTGCCGTAGCCCGGCGAAAAGGTAAATTTGAGATGGCCCATAATGGAACACTGTTCCTTGATGAAATAGCTGATATGTCATTGAATGCACAGGCAAAGGTTTTAAGAGCAATTCAGGAACAAAAGTTTGAGAGAATTGGCAGTGAAAAATCAATTACTGTGAATATACGTCTTATTACTGCCACAAATAAGGATATTGCTGCTGAAGTTAAAGCTGGCCGCTTCAGGGAAGATCTTTTTTATAGGCTAAATGTTGTTCCAATAAATGCTCCTGCTCTAAGAGAACGTATTTCTGATATTAAAGAACTAATACAATATTTTATGGGAAAATATAAATCTGATGATATTACTGTAAATAAAACTATTTCAAGAGAAGGAATAAAAGCTCTGACTAATTACAATTGGCCAGGTAATATAAGAGAATTGAAAAATTTTATTGAAAGAATTAATATAATGGCAGACGAGGTGGAGATTTCTGTTGAAACAGTTAAATATTATCTTCAGGAAGATACAAATACAAAACCAGCAATGAATAATGAATACTCAAATTTAAAACTTAATGAAGCAAAAGATAAATTTGAAAAACAATTTCTAAAAAATAAATTGGAAGAAAATAATTACAATATATCCCGGACTGCAGAAACTCTGGGAATTTATCCAAGTAATTTACATGGAAAAATCAAAAAATTTGGAATAGAAATAATAAAGTGAAAAACATAACGAAAAGACAGGAAGAAGTTCTCAACTTTATGCAAGTATTTATTAACTCCAATAAATACCCTCCAACAATGAGAGAAATTGCATCTAATTTTAAAATAACAACAAATGGAGCATATGAGCATGTAAAGGCTCTGGAAAAAAAAGGTATAATTCATTGTGATGTTAACAGGTCAAGGGCAATTGAAATTATAAAAAAAGAAGAAGAAAAAGAAGAAATAATTGATGTACCCCTATTAGGTAGTGTTGCTGCCGGAATACCTCTTTTATCAGAAGAAAATTTTGACGGATATATCAAAATTGCAGCTTCAAATCTTAGTATCGGAACACACTTTGCATTGATAGTAAAGGGTGACAGCATGCAGGATATAGGTATAATGGATGGAGATACTGCAATTATGGTTCATAAACAATCAGCTGAAAATGGAGATATTATTGTTGCTATGGTAAATGATGAAGCTGTAACACTAAAAAGATTTTTTAAAGAAAAAAATAGAATAAAATTAAAGGCAGAAAACCCTGTCTACCCTCCAATTTATTCCCAAAATGTCAGAATTCTTGGAAAACTACAGTACTTGATAAGAAGTTATGAATAATCCAGAACCAGTATACCTCTTTTTGGGGCCGGAAATTGGTTTAAAAACCGATGAAATACGTAAAATTCAGGATGCATACCATAAACAATCAGGGGAAATCCCCGAGCTGCATAAATTTTATCCCTACGATACATCTATTGGAGAAGTAATCTCTTTGATGAAAAACGGGGCTCTTTTTTCCAACTATAAATTTGTGACTTTTATGAATTCTGAAGAATTAAAAAAAGATGATATTGCGGAACTTATTTCATACATAAAAGCACCCGGATCTGATTGTACCCTTTTTCTTTTATCTGATAAAACATCTGTAGATAAAAAAATTACATCTGCAATTCCTAAAAAATCAGTACGTATTTTTTGGGAACTTTTTGAGAATCAAAAGAAGTCATGGATTTCCAATTTTTTTAGAAATGAAAAAATTGGAATCTCAGGTGATGCAATTGAAATGATTCTGGAAATGGTAGAAAACAATACCAATGATATGAGAAATGCATGCAGCAAACTTTCCATATTTTTTGGAGAAAACTCACAGATAGAAGAAGAAGATATTGAACATTTTATATACCATAGTAAGGAAGAAAATGTTTTTACACTTTTCAAAAAAATAGCTGCTGCTGATTTCCCCTCTTCGGTTGAAATTCTTCATAAAATAGCTCTTTCCGGAGAAGGTTCTCCTGTTCAACTTATTAGCGGTCTGCAATGGCAATTTAGAAAACTACTAAACCTTTCCCAATTATTAGCCAAACATTATGGCAGTGAAGAAGCATTGTCAAAAGCTCAAATTAGAGGAAAAAGAAACCAACAGACATATATTAATGGTTTAAAAAGCTATACAACAAGAGAACTTCAAAACATAATAGTTCTTATCTCTAAATATGATATTCTGGCCAGAGAATTAAACAAAGATAATCATATTATTCTTATGGAATTGTTCATATACTATTGTACTCAAAAAAAAGGAACCCTTCCGGAAGTTTATAGATCTTGATAAAAAATATTGTTATTATTGGGGCAGGTCCAACTGGACTTTTTGCTTCTTCACTTTTACTAAAAGAAGGATTTTCAGTAGATCTTTACGATCAAAAAAAAGAACCCGGGCGAAAGCTTCTTTTAGCAGGAAAGAGTGGTCTTAACATTACAAATAACCTTCCATTAGATTCCTTTATTACAGCCTATGGATGCAGGCAGAAAGAAATAATGCCTTCTCTTGATCTTTTTACTCCAAAGGATCTTCGTCTATGGCTGAAAGAACTTGGTGTAGAGACCTTTGAAGGCTCCTCGGGATTGATTTTTCCTGTTTTATCCGGAGCAAAAGAACTACTTAGTTTATGGATGGAATCACTATATTCCTATAAAAATTTTAAATTTCATCCGGAACATCAGCTGATTAAGGTCAACAAAGAGACCATACATTTCAAAACTGCAAATGGACTTATCAAAGTAAATGCACCTTTTGCAGTTATGGGAATGGGAGGTGCCAGTTATCCTTCTACAGGTTCTGATGGCCGTTGGAAAAATATTTTAAACAATATGGATATCAAGATAAAACCTTTTAAACCTATAAACTGCGGATTTGAGTGTTCATGGTCCACTTATTTCAAAGACTATACAGATTATTCATCTCTTAAAAACATTAAACTAACCCATAAAAAGCAATCTATAAGAGGAGATATACTGATTACTCCCTATGGAGTAGAGGGGACACCTGTTTATAAATTAAGCAGAGAAATACGGGATGCTATAGAAAAAAAACAACAAACTACAGTTTATATTGATCTTACTCCAGATCTATCCTTTGAAAAAATACTAAGCAGGTTAAAACAGAAAAGGAGAAAAAATAGTATTTCCAATTATCTTCGAAAACAACTAAAACTTTCTCCAATAAAGATTTCCATACTCCGGGAGCTTACAGAAAAAAAATTCTTTGATGATTATTCTCTTCTTGCACCTCAATTAAAAAAATTACCACTTATTCTATATAAACCCAGACCAATTGAGGAAGCTATTTCCAGTTCCGGCGGAGTCTCTTTTGATGAACTGGATAGATTTTTTATGTTAAAAAAATACCCGGGATGGTTTATGGCTGGAGAGATGGTTGACTGGGATGCTACAACCGGGGGATATCTATTACAAGCTTGTTTTTCTACTGCCTGCATGGTTGTTGAGGGAATAAAAAGATTATAAAATTTAATTAACACTTTCAATCTGATTGATATTCCTTCTAATTTCAGCGCCTATATTACAGTCTTTTAATCTCAAACGATCAGAATATTTTTCCTCCCATATGGTAACAGGAATAATATCTGCTCCACCATTAAGAACATCCTCAACAGAAACACCAGTTCCTAGTTTATTTAAAAAAAGCCTTCTGGATGTAGAGACCATAACAAACCCAATATCTCCATACGCCTCTGAAAAACCACCATCCCCACAAATAACAAGTCCATCTGCTTTAACAGGAGCCTCTTCTTTATCAATTCTTACAGGAATATGACCATTATAAATTTTAACAGGAGGATAAAACTGATCATCTGAAAAATCCTCAAGAATAGACTCTATCATCTTCCTCCCCCTTGAGGGATCATTAAGAAGAATATAGTAGGGAGCTTTCTCTTCTATGTGAGTATCAGGATCTTTAACCATAATCCGGGAGAAAGTCTTCATAGATCTTTTCCCGAAAGTCCAGGAATTTCTGCCTTTCCATCCCTGATAAAAAAGATCAAGGAATGCCTGGGGGGGATCTTTCATTTCAAATGCCGATTTATAAAGACTTGTTAAAGTATCGAATAAAGCTCTCCCACGATACATACGTCCTAAAATATTAACCGATGAAAACATACCATCATCTTCAACTGGAATAATTGCATGAAAGCTAAGGATTTTATTATGCACTTTGTATAATGACCCAACTTTAGCAATATGCTTCATCTGTCGTTGGAGTTTAAGATTTGTCTTAAACTGTACTACAAGGTCAAGTAGGATTTCCTCCTCCTCAGACGTAAGGAGTGAAGGGAAATCAGGATTAACTGTAGGTAAATCCTGATCAATAAGTCGATGTTGTTTATTGTTTACAGTACAGTAAAAATCATTTTCCCCATTTAAAAAAACTGATGCCAAAGGAGCTTCAATATTTAGTTCTTTATTTCTGGAAGCTTCAAGTTTCCAGAGAATTACTGCAACTACTTTTTGCATTTTTGCCAATTCGACAGAACTATAATTGCTATCGACTATATTTGTACCTGAGAAAAAACCAGACGCTGGTTCTGAATCATAGATTTTTAATGCAGTTTTTTTTAATTTTTTAAGTGAAATACCATAATCTTCTTCTAAAAGATCACTATACCCATAACGAAGTTGTACTCTTACAAGATCACAAATAAGTTCTCTACTACCTAAAGCTGCACCCATCCAGAGAAGATCATGGTTCCCCCAATTAATATCAATTTCAGGTGACTCTATCAGAAAATCCAAAATTGCAGAGGTATCCCTTCCTCTATCGGGTATATCACCATTTATAATATATTTATGCACTAACTGCGTTCTAAACAGAACTGTCATATCTAAAATAACCTGATAATGAATCCCTGTATCATATAAACTTCGTATTAAAGCCTTTTGATAGGGACCTGTCCTTGTACCACTCTTATCCTGATTTGAATTACTTACAAGTTCTGTGATAATTGACGGAAAAGCCGTTCTTGAAACAGCCAGATCAAAATCTTTACGTGTCAGCTTTGAACCTGTATGAGAAACAAGTCTTGCCAGTTTACCTATATAATTAATAGTTTTTGATAAATCAAAACTATTTCTATTCTCTTCCATTTCCAGGTATTGTTCAGGATAATAACAAAGTTTAAGAAGCTCTAATAAAAAGTCAGAATCCACTTCCGGTAAAACTTCACTAATTTTACGCTTTACAGTACCGGCTTTATTATTAATAATATGAAAAAATTTATTACCCTGACCATGAATATCGGCAAGATAGCAGGTTGTTCCAGCAGGAAGCTCCAGAATAGCTTTATACTCTGCAAGTTCAGCCATTCTCTGTTCGTGATTTTTATTATACATGCTACCCCCCCCTCAAATAATTCATTATATCCTAAATGGGAACTTTATATTTGAGATATTTGCAATTTCTAACCCCTTTGACTAGAGCGTAATAAAAAGGTATAATCTCCTAATGAATTCCCAATATAAATTAAATCAACATCTGGTTTACCCCCTTTTAGGTGTAGGTGAAATTAGAGAAATTACAGAGCGAAACTTTAAAGAGATTCTGACGCTTTATTATATGATATATCTGGAAGTATCAGATATGACTGTTATGATTCCCGTGGAAAAAGCTGATGAACTAGGATTAAGAGCCATTGTTTCTAAAGAAAAAACCTTTGAAACACTGGAACATCTTGCTGCAGCTTATGAGCCTGTAACTGCAGATTGGAAAATGAGATATCAGATGAATCTGGATCTGTTAAAAAGTGGTACTGTTATAGATAATGCAACAGTAGTAAGAGCTCTTTATCATCGAAGTAAAATTAAAGAACTACCTATACAGGAAAGAAAACTATACGACAGTGCATTAAGAATACTCTCAGATGAAATAATGTACTCTTTAGATATTACCAGAGAAGAAGCAGGGCAGCTTATATTTAGTAAACTGGAAAATTAGTGAAAAAGGCTTCTCCGAAATCAGCTGTTATTATTACAGCTGCAGGTTCCAGTAGAAGAATGAATATTGGGACTAAAAAGGAGTTTCTTACATTAAACGATCAACCAGTCCTGCTTTTATCTCTTATTCCGTTTATTAATTCCAATTTATTTTCAAATTATATTGTTGTATTATCCAAAAGTGAAATAGAAGAAGGCCGCAAAATTTTAGCTCCCATAAATAAGGAAGGAATACTTAATTTTATTTCCGGTGGATCTTCAAGACAGGAATCAGTTTATAATGGCTTATTAGCACTTAAAAATGAAATGCCAGATATTGTTCTGATACATGATGGAGCCAGGCCCTGGATAAAAAGATCTATTATTAAAAAAGTTTATAATATGACAAACCTTCAGAATGCTGCGATACCTGTAGTCCCTTCTATTAATGCCATGAAATTTATTGATTCTTCAGGAATAATAGTTACTAATCTTGAACGTGAATTTACAGTTGCAGCACAAACACCCCAGGGATTTAACTATCTTAATATTCTGGATAGCCACATGAAAGCTCATCAGGATACGACAAACTATGTTGATGATGCAGAAATTTATTCAAAATATGCTGGTAAAGTAGCCACAGTGACTGGAGATATTTTAAATAAAAAGATTACATATCAGTCAGACATACCAGGTATCCAGCAAGTTAACCCGGAACCTGCAAAACATGGAAAGGAATATAAATGAGAATTGGAACAGGATGGGACCTTCATCGTCTTAAAGAGGGACGAAGGTTAATGTTAGGTGGTGAATTTATTCCTTTTCATTCAGGTGAAGAAGCACATTCGGATGGGGATGTCCTTATTCATGCTATAATAGATGCTCTTTTGGGTGCTGCAGCCTTAGGAGATATTGGAACACATTTCCCTCCATCTAATAAGCAGTATAAAGATATTTCAAGTCTTGTTCTTCTGGAAAAGACATTGGGTCTTCTTTCAGAATCCGGATACAGAATAATAAACCTGGATACAACTATCATTTTACAGGAACCAAAACTTAAAACATATATTATAAAAATCAGGAAAAAACTTGCTGAAGCTTTAAATATGGATATTGATAGAATTTCTGTAAAAGCAAAGACAAAAGAAAATGTAGATGCAACTGGAGAAGGAAGATCAATTGAAGCCATAGCATCTGTCTTAATTGAAGAGATAGATCCTTCCATATGGGTATAAAATACTCAATTCCAGTCTGGGAAGATTTTTTTACTGCATTAAGAAATATAGCAAAAACAGTAGAAACTCCTACAGTATTTGATTTTTCCTATAGAGACAGTACTCCTTTTCAAATTCTAATTTCTACTATTATTTCTTTACGTACCAGAGATCCTGTAACTTTTTCATCTTCTGAAAATCTTTTTTCAGTTGCTCCTGATCCACAATCTATCTTAAAATTAGATACCAACAAAATATCAGAATTAATCTACCCTGCAGGTTTTTATAAAAGAAAAGCTGCAAATATAAAACAAATCTCTGAAATTTTACTGGATAAGTACAAGGGACTTGTTCCCCGTAATTTGGAATCTTTACTGGAACTTCCAGGAGTTGGACGAAAGACTGCAAATTTGACACTAGGTCTTAGTTATGGGATACCGGCACTTTGTGTGGACACCCATGTTCATAGAATACCTAACAGAATGGGATGGATCAAAACAAAAACCCCTGAAAAAACAGAGTTTGCCCTTGTTAAGATACTCCCGGAAAAATACTGGATAGAAATAAATGAGTTGCTGGTAGCATTTGGACAAACAATTTGTACCCCTGTTTCACCCAAATGTTCAAAGTGTCCTTTTAAAAATGGATGCCCCCGGATGGGTGTAGAGAAATCCCGCTAGTTTCTTATCCCATTAAAAAGTTGAACCAGAGGAACCGAAAGACCTGGAAAATAAAATGATTCTGCATTTTGTTCAGCAGTATATAAAGCATCTCTATCCAACTCACCTTCTTTATAAGAATAAACCATTACAGTCTCAGTCTTTGGGTCAATAATCCAGTACTCTTCTATTCCACTTTCCATGTAGAGATCAAGCTTCTTAACCCTGTCTTTACTCCGCGTAGAGGGTGAAAGTATCTCTATAACTAAAGTGGGAGTCCCCTGATATTTATCTTTTTCATTTATATCGTCCAGGTAGTCGCATAAAACTATTAAATCAGGTTGAACTACATTGATATCGTCTTCAGTTTCTTCCCGGAGTAATTTAATTTGCTGCCTAATAAGTTTAACATCGAATGGAGCCATAAAAGTATCACAATTTTCTGAGTTTTTTAAATATTCGTGAAAAATAATATGCATCTCCCCCAAAATCCTTTGATGCGTAAAAGCCGGAGAAGCCAAAAGATATACTATTCCATCAATTAACTCATATCGATTCTCACTCTTTTCTGTCATTTCAAGAAACTGCCTGTAGCTTACATACTCTTCCTTTCGAGGACTAGTACCATAATCTACAAATGGTTCTCCAGCTTCAAAACCTTCAGAATTCCTTGGAAAATAGAGCAGTAAAGCCTGCTTCTTTCCATTTCTGGTTATGATAACATTTTCAATTTTGCATAGTTTCAGGTACTTCCCAAAATTGTTTTGGACCTCTGTGGCTGATACATACATAACAACCTCCCATATTAGCTATTATAGAAGAATTGTATCATAATATTAGCTAAATTACCAGACATTAGCTAACATTTATTCAGAATTATCAAAACTCTGCCTGCTTAACAATATATAGTCTGTAAAATTCTGTATAGACAGCAAGAGCATCCTGATTAATACCTGTTTTACTAAAAATTTCCTGCTTAAGGGTTTTTAAACGGCGTCTTAGTCTTTTACTCTGTATTTTTTTTTCAAGTTTAATAATTTTTTTTACAAATAACACACTCTCAAAAACTCTTACCAGATCTCCAAAATCTGAATTACCGGATAATACCAGATCCTGAATATTCAGATACTTAGTCATCCACAAAGACTCAATTTCTATTGTATCCATACCTGTTGTAACATCACCGGCTTCTTTAGGATCTATTTTACATCTGATAGATTTAAAAATAGCTGTAAGGATAATATCTGTTTCCACATCGGGTTTAAAGTTGTCATAACCATAGCGATAGGTCTGTTCTTCAAGTACAGGTAATTTTACTTTTCGATCATTCCAGGCCTTCCAGGTTGTTATGCCCCCAGCAACAGTAAAAATAAGCTCATCCACCAATGGAAGGGGATCAGGGATAATCCAGTTAACAATCCCAAGAATCAGAAGTCCTATTCCAGCTGTAAAAAATGTATTTAAACGTTCTACATATTTAAGATGCTTTACCTTAAGTCTCTCTTTTAACTCAGTATTAATTTCCAATATTGCATCTGAAGAACAGCCATCAAATTTTCGTATAACAAGTCTTCCGGCCAGAATATCTTCAACTTTGTACTTAGGATATGCAATCGAAAAGGAAGATCCTTCAAAAGAACCTGGAAGTACATATATAAATATGTTATCAGAGTTATTTATTCCACCGGAGGGAATTAGATTATATTTCATTTTGCAATTATAAGCAAAATAATATTTTTTAACTATACCTGTACTTGACGATGGCAGATCAATAGCTATAGGATATATTTTGTAATACAGGTTCCGTTTTAACGGATAATAGGGAAACAGGTTAGATGCCTGTGCGGTCCCGCCACTGTGATGGGGTTTTACTTCTAAAATACCACTGGCTGATAAATCGTTATTAGTTGGGAAGGTAGGAGTAAACAGTCCTCAAAGCCAGGAGACCTGCCTGTATGAAATTACCCGTTTATTGATCAGCGTGGAACTGATCAGGGTATGGACAACCCCTATTAAAAGGCCCCATATCCAAAAATACTTTTTTTAAGGAAAGGATATGAGGAAAATTCAAACTATTGCAATTTTTGTTTTTATAATCTCTTCTTTTTTTGCTTTTGCAGAAGGGAAAACAGAAAATCAACCAACAAGGACAGGGACTGCAGCAGAACCAGGAATTACTGTAGTAGATTCTTATAATCGATCTGTTACTATTGAAAAAGAAGCTGTAAGAGTTGTTTCAATTGCGCCAAATATTACAGAAACAATATTTGCCCTTGGAAAGGGAGATATTCTTAAAGGAAGAACTGATTATTGTGACTACCCTGCAGAAGCTCAAAATATACCAAGTATTGGGAGTTTGAGAGAACCGGATATTGAGGCAATTGCAGAACTTAATCCTGATATTGTAATTGCATCCACCCATTTTACAAAAGAATCTTTAGACAAATTAAATGCTCTCTCTATTCCTCTGGTTGTATTTGCAAATCAGGATAGTTTTGAAGGTGTTTATAAGACAATTAATGGCATTGGAAGATTAACAGGATCAGAGGAGGCTGCTGGAGATCTTATCACAGAAATGAAAACAAGAGTCAGTTTTGTGACTGAAGCAGTTAAAGGGAAAGATAAACCTTCAGTCTATTATGTAATTGGTTTTGGAGAGTATGGGGACTTCACAGCTGGTGGGGACACATTTATAAATCAGGTTATAGAAATGGCCGGGGGTAATAATATTGCATCCGATATTAAAGGGTGGTCGTTTTCCCTGGAAGAGATTGTTGAATCGGATCCTGATATTCTTGTCTGTTCAAAATTCTGGGATACAAAAGAATCTATAAAAATAACAAATGGATATAAAAGTCTTAGATCTGTAAAAAACGGACAACTTTTTGAAATTGATAACAATATGCTGGACAGACAGGGACCAAGACTTGCTGAAGGTCTGGAAGCTCTGGCCAAAATTATCCATCCGGAAGTATTTTTCAATAATTAAAATGATTCAGGGAAAAAATAAAAAAACAATATTTATGCTGCTGCTTCTAATTCTTCTGGTAACTATAGTGATTGCAGGATCACTTGGCAGTGCAGGCATTCCCTTCTCTGATGTAATAAAAATTATTTTATCTCCCACCCCGTCCACTGATAATGGAATAAAAAATACATCCTGGATAATTATATGGAAAATACGTCTGCCAAGAATTATTCTTACAGTTATTGCGGGAATGGGATTAGGTGTCAGTGGTGCAGTTTTTCAGGGAATATTCCGTAATCCCATGGCAAATCCATATATCCTTGGAATCTCCTCAGGGGCTGCATTTGGAGTAACCCTGGGCATAACTATGGGACTCCAAATAACCTTTCTGGGAATTGGTGCAATTCCTATATCAGCATTTATTGGTGCTATAAGTGCATCAATCGTTGTCTATCTTATTTCCGGAGGAGGAAGAGATATTCTACCTTTACTGCTGTCAGGGATTGCAATGGGTTTTCTTCTATCTGCACTAATGTCTCTGCTTATGTATTTTAACAGATCTCAACTGGAAAACATTGTATATTGGACTATGGGCAGTTTCAATGCCGCCAACTGGCAAAAAGCAGTCATAACTGCTCCAGTCATCCTGCCGGGAAGTCTTTTTATTATTATCTTTGCAAGGGATCTTAATTTAATGGTACTGGGAGAAGATTCAGCCAACAGTATGGGTATTTCAGTAAAAAAATCCAGGCTTATTTTCCTTCTGGTTTCTACAATTATTACTGCCAGTGCCGTTGCTGTCAGTGGGGTAATTGGATTTGTAGGGCTAATTGTTCCTCATGCAATGAGAATAATAACCGGCCCTGATCACAGAACACTAATACCATACAGTATGCTGGGGGGAGCAATTCTTCTCCTGATCTCAGATACTATAGCACGAACAATTATTGCTCCTACAGAAATCCCGGTTGGTATTGTGACATCCCTTTTAGGAGCTCCATTCTTTTTGTTCCTGTTAAACAGAATGAGGAACCCAAAATGAAAGATGAAGTTGTAATTAAAACAAAAAACCTTAACTGGGCCTATAATGAAACTAAAGTCCTTGAAAATATCTCCCTTGATATTAGGTTTGGAACTTTTACCGGAATCCTTGGTCCAAATGGTGCTGGGAAAACAACTCTTCTTAAACTGATTCTTAATCTCCTTAAGGTAGAAAAGGATTCAATTCTAATAAGAGGTTTAGATATCAATACCTATTCCAGAAAAGAACTTGCCAGAATTGAAGCCTATGTTCCTCAAAGTGTGAAAATTGATTTTAATTTTACTGTAGAACAGGTGGTATTGATGGGGAGNACCCCATTTCTTGACCGATTCGAAAGAGAATCCAGTAAAGATATNGAAATAGCCGAATGGGCAATGAAAGAAACAAGTGTACTGGAACTTAGAAACAAACTNATAACACAGCTTAGTGGGGGGGAACTACAGAGAGTTGTTATTGCAAGAGCTCTGACCCAGGAACCTATACTACTTGCCCTGGATGAGCCTACAAGTCATCTGGATATTCATCATCAAATTAACATTCTATCAATTCTTCGTACACTTGCAAAAAGAGAAGGTCTTACAATAGTGGCTGTACTTCATGATGTTAACCATGCACTTGAATACTGTGATAATCTTTTTCTTCTGGATAAGGGTAGAATTGTTAATTCGGGATCACCTGAAAATGTTATAAGTTCCAGGGTTATGAAAGATGTTTATAATTTAAATGTAGAAATATCCAAAAATCCCTTTACGGGAAAATCATACATGGTACATGATTACTCTTAAACCGCGGAGAAAGTAAAATATGACAAGATTATTTATTACAGGCGGCATAAAATCAGGGAAAAGTTCATATGCTCTTGAACGGGCAAATTTACTTGAAGGAAATAAAAATTTCCTTGCTACTGCAATTCCTTTTGACAATGAAATGGAGAATAGAATTATCCGGCATAAAAAAGAACGGGGGCCGGAATATAATACTATCGAAGAGCCTTTAGATATCCACCTTTATAATAAAGATAATCTTATACTTGATTGTGTTACTGTCTGGATGAATAACCTATTTTACAAAGAACAGGAAAACAAATGGGAGAAAATCCTAAACTCTTTTTTACTGAACAATAGAGGTAATATTATTATTGTAAGCAATGAAGTTGGCCTGGGGAATATTCCCATGGATCCTATTGCACGTAAATATAATGAATATCTGGCTGCAGCAAATAAATTAATTGCAGCTTCTATGGATGAGGTGGTCATGATGATCTCCGGAATACCTATGTGGGTAAAAGGAATCGATTTATGAAAAAGCTATATAATTCTTTTTTAACAGCTTTTGGTCTTATCTGCAGAATACCTTTCAGATTAAAGTATAGTACAGATTTTTCAATGTTTGGGTTCTTTTTCCCCATTATAGGTTTGATTGTATCCGCCCTTGTTCTTGGGTTATTTTCTTTACTGAATCCTTTTCTATCCCAGTCTGGAATTACTGTTTTTCTAATACTTATTATTCAATATGGAGCATTTAATCTTTTTCATTTTGATGGATTATTGGATTGTGCAGATGCATTTTTATATAATACAACAAAAGAAAAACGTCTTGTAATATTAACAGATAAAAGAACTGGCGCTTTTGCAATATTTGCTGGCGCCGTATATATTTTTTTTAAGTTCTACCTTCTGAATGAAGCAATAATAATCCTGAATTCGAATGAATTAAACTGGTTATGGATTCTTATCCTGTTTTTATATCCACTAACTGGCAGAATTGCAGGCTCACTTATGCCTGCAATTATCCCTCCTGCAGAAGATCCGGGTCTTGCAGAACTGCTTAAAGATTATTCATCTTTATGGGTTGTGGCAGGAATAGCTCTCTCTTTATCTTTACCAATTATCCTGATTTTTAATATGATGACAAATGCTGATAATGCTATATTCTATCTTCTTCCCTTCTCAGGAACAGTTGCTGCAGGTTTAGTTATTTCCGGTATTTCTAAAAAAATGGTCGGAGGATACACCGGAGATTCTATTGGACTTACAATAGAAACAGGTGAAATTTTTCATCTAATAATTATTGCAGAAATTCTGGGGAGACTGTTCTGAAAACTAAAAAAAAGGCTCTTCCCCTTATGATCCAGGGAACAGCTTCAAATGCCGGCAAAAGTATAATTACCGCAGGGTTATGCAGGATACTTTATCAGGAGGGTTATTCTGTTGCTCCTTTTAAAGCACAGAATATGTCAAATAACTCTGCCGTTACCCTTAAAGGTAAGGAAATAGGAAGAGCCCAGGCTCTCCAGGCAAGAGCCTGCAATATAAATCCGGATGTCAGAATGAATCCGATACTTTTAAAACCCTCTTCAGATACAGGATCACAGGTAATTTTAAATGGATTGCCTGCTGGAAATATGACAGTAAAAAACTGGAAAGATTTTAAGAAAAAAGCAAGAGTAGTAGTAGAAGAAAATTATGACAATCTGGCATTGGAATACGATGTAATAATTATTGAAGGTGCAGGCAGCCCTGCAGAGGTTAACCTGAAAGAAAACGATATTGTAAACATGGGCATGGCCCGATATGCCAATGCTCCTGTTATGATAGTTGGTGACATCGATAGAGGAGGATTATATGCATCTTTTATTGGAACCATGGTTATCTTCGAAGAGTGGGAGCGAAACCTGGTAAAGGGGTTTATAGTAAATAGATTTAGAGGAGATGAAACTCTTCTAAGTTCTGCACATAACTATCTCACTGAATACACTGGCAACCCAGTACTTGGAACTGTTCCATTTATTCCAGATCTTAATCTTCCTGAAGAGGATTCTGTCTCATTCAAAGACGGTAGTTATTTCACACAAACTAAATCTAAACAAATTTCAGATTCAGTAATTAAAATAGGTCTTATTGACCTGCCTTATATATCCAACTTTACAGATATGGATCCCTTAATGCAGGAATATGATGTTGAAATTGTTCTTATTAAAAGTCCTGAAGATTTGAAAGATAAATTCGACTGTATTATTATCCCAGGAAGTAAAAATACAGCCAGTGATTTATCCTGGCTCATTAAAAAAGGTTTTTCCAAACCATTAAAAAATATGAAGGATGATGATGTAACTATTATTGGTATCTGTGGTGGTTTCCAAATGCTGGGTAATCGAATACTTGATCCTGAACATATTGAACTATCCACAGAATCAAAGAAAGACTATATGTCTGGTCTTGGAATTCTTGATATTGAAACTACCTTTTATCCGGAAAAACAACTTGCACATAAAAAAGTACTTCATACTCCATCTAACTGCCATATCAGCGGCTATGAGATTCACCACGGAATTTCACATATAAAGCAAGGAAAGGTGATCATAGATTCCAATGAAGGACTCATTGGTGCATCATCAATCGATGGAAAAGTGTGGGGTACATATCTTCACGGTATTTTTGATGCTAATGAATTCAGACACTGGTTTCTGAACCAGCTTCGGAAAGATAAAGGACTTCCTGTACCAGATAAGCCATCTCTAATCTATGATATTGACGCTTCTCTTGACAGGCTTGCAGATATTTTAAGGGAAAATCTCGATATAAAACAGATAAAAACAATCATTGGATTAGTATTATAGGAACGGAGAATGAGGGATTAGAGGATGAAAAATTATATTCTACTTATTATTGCCATCGTTCTGGATCTGATTATTGGAGATCCTGTAACTTCCATTCACCCTGTTCGCTTAATAGGTAAATTTATTTTAAAAATGGAAAAACTCCTATACAATGAAAACTTATCTAAGAGCTTAGCTGGTTTAATAAGCGTAAGTATTTCTTTGGGAACAGTGATAATTATATTTTTCTTTCTATATAATCTTGCAGGTTTTATTCCCTATGGAAAAGAAATATTTACTGTTCTTGTTTTCTATTCTACTATTGCAATAAAAGATCTTGCTGCCCATGGTATGAGAGTAAAAAGAGCTTTGGATAACAAAGACATTATGTTAGCCAGAAAAAATGTTGGGATGATATTAAGCAGAGATGTTGATAATTTAAACCAGGAGAAGATAATAACCGGAACTATAGAGAGTATGAGTGAAAATTCATCAGACTCTATAATAGCTCCAATATTCTGGGGTTTACTATTGGGACCTGCTGGTTCTCTGGCCTACAGAGTAATAAATACAATGGATGCAATGTGGGGATATAAAAACGAACGATTTATAGAGTTTGGGAAAACTGCTGCTAGATTGGATGATGTTGTAAATTTTCTGCCTGCAAGACTTACAGGGCTGCTTATCTGTTTAGTTTCAGGATTGAATAGATGGCCTTCTGGAAAGCATAAGGAGAGCCCACTAATTACAGTGTGGAGAATTATGATCAGGGATCACAATAAAACGGCCAGCCCTAATGCTGGTTATCCGGAAGCAGCCATGGCTGGTGCGCTTATGATACAACTGGGAGGGGAGGCCTCCTACTTTGGTAAAATTATAGAAAAACCTGTAATTGGTGATAATACTCGAGATCCTGAAGCTGAAGATATTTCCAAATCCTTAAGAAAAATTTCAGCTGCAGTAGTTCTATTTATTTTTACTGCTGGTATTATTATTGCAATAAAAAAAACCGGAAGCTGATGTAAAATCAAACCTCCGGTTCTTCCCTGAATAATAACTATTCGTCTCTGGCAATAAGCATAGTCTTTGGATCCAGTTTTAATGTCATATCTTTTAGTTCATGATTATCATGATCTTTAACTACTTGAAAATGTACATGATCCCCTTCATATTTTAGAGTTATCAAAACATCAAGATCTTTAATCTTTTCCTCTAAAACAGTAGGTATACCATCTTTGTTATAAGTAGGATTCTCACCATTTAAAGAAACACTGAACCATAATTCAATATTAGCTTCCTTTGCAAATGATTTTAGTTTAACAAGATCATCCTGAGTTGCTTCTGCAAGTTTATATCCATCAAAAATAACTGAATCTGCTGGGAAATTCCCGTCTGTCATCATAGCACTTAAACTTTTAAGAACCTGATCAATTGTTGTTCCATTACTATTAAAATTCATTATTACTCTATTCTTAATAATTTCATCATGAATATCTATAGCATTTTCCAGTTCACGTTTTTTTGCAATTTCTTTAAAGATATCTTCATACCAATTAATAATATGGTCAACTTTCTGTGAAAAAGACACATGAATAACATGACGTCCCCTAAAAAGTTTATCAGTTGCTATATGCACAAGACAGGCTGTTTTACCTACACCTTTCTTTGATGCAAGTACGCCTATATGACCTTTACCAAGGCCACCGTTAATTGATTTTTCAAAAACCCGTAAAGGGCCTCTCTCGTTTAATTCAGATCTTACCATTGATATATTCCTCCTGAATGAACCTATTTTCCTGATTCTTTTCTTCGTTTCTCTTCATAGTCTTTAATAAGTTCCTCTGAAATACCCTTTGGTACTTTTCCATATTTCAAAAACTCCATAGAAAATTCAGCTTTCCCCTGTGTAAGAGAACGGAGATTTGTTGAGAAACCAAACATTTCACTTAAAGGAACTTCTGCATCAACACTGGAAAATGTACCCTCATCTGCAGAACTTATAATTATTCCTCTTCGCTGATTTATAGTTCCAAATACATTCCCCTGGAACTCAGTGGGACCTTCAATCGAAACTTTCATAATAGGCTCAAGTATGACTGGTTTTGCCCTGGTGTATGCATCTCTAAAAGCGCCAACTGCCGCAATCTGGAAAGCCATATCTGAGGAATCCACACTATGAGACTGACCATCATTGATAGTTACTTTTACTCCAACAATAGGGAATCCTATCAGAGAACCTTTTGAAAGCGAAGACTTAAAACCTTTGTCACATGCAGGTATATATTCTGTAGGAATTGCCCCACCCTTAATTTTATTAATAAATTCATATTCACCCTCTTCAAGAGGTTCAACAAAACCAGCTATTCTACCATACTGACCAGAACCACCAGACTGCTTTTTATGGGTGTAATTAAACTCAGCCATTTTGCTGATTGCTTCTCTATATGCTACCTGGGGTTTACCAATTTCAACTTCAGCATCATATTCCCGTTTCATTCTTTCTACATATACTTCAAGATGAAGCTCACCCATGCCCTGGATAATTGTCTGATTTGATTCAGGATCAACAAAAGTTCTAAAAGTAGGATCCTCTTTAGTAAATCTATTCAAAGCCTTAGCCATATTATCAGCTGCTTTTTTATCTTTTGGAGCAATTGAAAGACTGATAACTGGTGCAGGAACAAACATACTTGTCATAGAGTAATTAAGACCAGTCTGCACAAAAGTATCACCGGAAGCACAATCAACTCCAAACAGAGCTGCAATATCTCCATGCTCTGCTTCTACAATATCTTCCATATGATCAGAATGCATTTTAATCAGTCGCCCGACCTTAAATTTCTTTCTACTTCTTGTATTATAAAGTTCACTTCCCTTTTTAATATTACCCTGATAGACACGAATATAGGTAAGTTGTCCATACTGACCATCTTCAAGTTTAAAAGCAAGAGCTACATTTGGTTTGGAATCTGTGGATTCAAGAACAATTTCATTTTCATCATTATCCAAATCAAGTGCTATATTCTTTATTTCAGTTGGGTCCGGTAAATACCTTGTAGTTGCATCCAGAAGTGCCTGAACCCCTTTATTTTTATAAGCTGATCCAAGACAAACTGGTGTTAATTCCTGGGAAAGTGTACCTTTTCTTATCGCATCATGAATAAGATCTTCAGTTACACTTTCTTCCATCATTGCTTCCATTAATTCATCAGAAAACATTGAAACACTATCAAGCATTTCTTCTCTTTTTTCCTCTGCATCAGAAAGAAGATCTTCCGGAATATCTGTAATCTCAATATCTTCACCATCAGGACCTCTAAAATAAACAGCCTTCATGGTGACAAGATCTATAATACCTTCATGTTTTTCTTCCAAACCTATAGGTAGCTGTATCATTACAGCATTATGACCTAACTTTTCAATTAACTGATCTTTAACTTTAAGAGGATCCGCACCTGTACGATCACATTTATTAACAAATGCAATTCTTGGAACATTATACCTCTTCATCTGACGGTCTACAGTAATTGACTGGGACTGTACTCCAGCTACTGAGCAAAGAACCAGAACAGCTCCATCAAGAACTCTCAAAGCACGCTCAACTTCGATTGTAAAATCAACGTGACCCGGAGTATCAATAATATTAATATCATACCCCTTCCAGTTAACACTGGTAGCAGCTGAAGCAATGGTAATTCCACGCTCTTTTTCCAGCTCCATTGAGTCCATGGTAGCACCAACTCCATCTTTTCCACGAACTTCATGAATTGAATGTATTCTTTTACAATAAAATAAAATACGCTCAGTTAAAGTTGTTTTACCCGAGTCAATATGGGCACTAATACCAATATTTCTCATCTTGGAAATATCTGTTTTCATAGAAATTTATCCCTCACATAATATAGATAGCCCCCGATTTCCCTTGAAGGCTGTGTGTTCTCATGTTATTATTGAACAGTTAAAGAAAAGATCTTATAGCAGATTTAGCCTGACTTACTATTCAGGGTGGGATTTTATCGTAAAAGTGTGTAATATTCAATCCCCTTAGACTTGTAATGAAAAAAAATACAAAGTAATCCAAATAGGTCTAGTTAATACAGGAGATGATCAATTAATGAGTTTTAATTTTACAGATCTTCTCCTCGAAGCAGGACATTTAGTTGCTAATGCAGAAACAGATAAAGATATTTGTGAAATTCTAATTGAATATATAAATAGTGCCATTAAACCGGATTTAAGCTGTTTTTATATAAAAAATAAATCCGATAACCAAGTAAAACTTGAAATAAAAAAAGGTTTTTTACCCGCCCCTGAAGTTATCGCAAAAGAATCAGAATTATTACTTTTCCTTTCCGAGTCCAAAGAAGTGGTTTGTCTTAATACCAGAAAAATAAGTCCTTTTGAAGATCTACTTTTAAATGATTCAATGAATAGTGGTATGGCTATATCAATATTTTTCAAAGAGATAGAGTATGGAGTTTTAATCGTGAATTCATTGAAAGCTTTTTATTTTAAACAAAAAGAACTTTTTTTCATTGAGAACCTTATTTCTCTGGTTAAAAATAAAGACCATATCAGGAGTTAAATATGAATAATTTTATATCCTTTATAACTGAATTATCTGTACTTAAAACAATATTTCTGCTAAGTGGAATAATAATCTTAACTACTCTAATGGCATATATTAATTTAAAAAGAAAAATAAGAAAAGATATTAACAATCAAATTGAAAAATGGGATCTTATTAAAGAGAACATATCTATAACAAATTATAATTGGATTTTACTTTTTTTTAGCAAATATATTGAAAAATTATCCGTAAAGCATGGACTCAACCTGCCTGTAATACTTGGATTGGATAAGCTATGGATTAAACAAATAAATAATAGAAGTAATAAAAAGGCTATTAATAGAGTTCTTAAATATTCTCCGGATAAAGGGCTTTTTATAGTAATGAAAGCTGCCTTAAAAAAAGTTAAATTACAATCAATACTGCTGGAATGGATAGACAAAAGTGGAGAATTCATGATCCTAAGAAAAATTGCTCTCTCAAGTAATGGAGAAAATTTTAATGGGGAAAAAGCACATATCCTTTTTAATGATCGTATAGACGAAATTAATGAAATGCTTGGGGATTATGAATGGAAATCAAGATATTTTGCAATTAATATTTTAATTAATGATGACACAGAACGTAGCCAGGCCGCTATATGGGATAGTTTTAAGGATCCAAATATATTTATCAGAATTTTATCAATTAAAATGTTTAAATCTGATAACAGGCATAAACTTTACAATATTCTTGAATCAGTAATTTTAAATGATCCGTCTTTCGAGGTAAGAAAAGCGGCCAGAGATCGCATAACATCCGATTTTCAGGATCTTTATAATATAGAACCATTTGAATTAACAATTGCACAACAACTTCATTTAATTGAACTGATGAACCCTGAATCAAAACAAGATGAAAATATTGCTATAGAATTCATGAAAACCGGTAATAAAGAACTGGAACTATATGCTTCAAGATTTCTCTCCAGGAATGGAACCTTAAAAAGATTATTTTTATCTGCTGACCCTGGATATGCCAAAGGATTTGAAGATACATATTCTATTTTAAAAATTGCCATTGGAGTAGACTGTACAACTTTTATAGATCTTTCTGATCCAAATATTTCAATAGGAGCATTATTACTTGCTTCCAAAATACTCATAAGTCATGGAGATATTGAAATAATAACAAAGCTTATAGAAAAAGCTATTTCTTTTACTTTGGAACAGAAAAATATCCAACCACATAAAGAAATATATGAAAATACAATTATTTCTACATGCAGCAGAGGAACGGATGAAGCACTTAAAATGCTTAACTCTGAAATTATTAAACGTACAGATGATAAATCTTTTCAAAATTGGGTTTTAGAAAACCTTCCTGACAACAAAGAAAATATTTTTGCTCCAACCTTATTAAAATTCCTTAAAACAGAAAACTATCCTGCAGAAAAAGTACTCTGTAAAGCATTAAAAAAACTTCCAGTAGCTTCAATTTTACCTGTGATAATTGATATAATTAAATCAGAAGATACAATCTATTCAAATAAAATCAGACAGGAAGCATTAAAAATATTAGGATCTCTGAATTTACCACATTGTACACAATATATTCTTGAAAATCTTTATATTCTTCCATTGGAAGAAGCAAAACAATACTCCTTGCTCCTGATTAAAAATGATAGCTCCGCATTCAGAACAAAAGTTAAAAATATTTTATCCTCTGGTGATGCTTCCTCAATGGCACATATAATTGCAGCACTCCCTGGGAACGAAAGAAAAACCTTTCTTCCTGAAATAAAAGCCGCTCTTCAAGATAGTAACCCTGAAGTCAGAATTGCTGCTGTCTGGGCTTTAAGTGACTATAATAAGGGAGAATTTTTATCGTCATGCTTCACTCTTCTTAGAGATCCTGTCGAAATTGTAAGAAAAGAAGTAGGAAATACACTGGCAAGTCTGGCAAATAATAGAACCATATCCGAATTAAACCAAACACTTTTTGATAGAAATGAAAGCCTGTCAGTGAAAAGAGCAATTCTTCATGGCCTGGCAAAATCAAAATCAAATAAAGCTCTTAATATTATTCTTTTAAAATTAGAAGAAAATGTGGAACTGCAGGAAGAAACTATAATTACACTTAGCAATAAAAGTAATCAGGATAATCTTATTGAAATTTTAAATTTTATGGAAAAAACAACTCCGGTTATTAGAGAAAATATTATTAGATCTATTAAAATAATGGGAGATAAAGCAGAATCAATTATTGAGTCACTCCTTTTTAAAGATAATAAAATACTCCATAAACATGCAGTAAGAATCCTGGATGATTCAGGTATAATTGATCTTAGAATTAGACAACTTGCTCACAGAGATCCAAAAGTAAGGAGAAAATCAGCTGAATTCCTAATGAAAACAGGGACACTGAAAGCTTTCCGTGGTATCATTATGGCAGCGAAAGATCCTGATTACGAGGTGCGGATTCAGGTAGTTAAAGCATTAGACAAAATATGTTCACCTCAAGGGCTTTCTATTTTAGCTGAATTAAAAAACGATCCTGAAAAAAGAGTAAGGAGATATACTCTTTGGGCATTGGAAAGATATGAAACAAAAAAACTGGCTTGATTTATTACTATCAGTACTATTATTATCAATTCTGGGATCATGTTCACCTAAAATTAATATATCAAAACCTGTAATTGAAAATCAAATTAGAGGCATCTTAAATCTCCCGACTATTGAATATGTATATAGAGAAATAATTTATGTTGGCCAGGAAGCCCGTTTTCTTGGGATAAAACACCTTGATAAACGCTTACTTTTTTCAATTGATCTTATAATAAATGCAGGAATAGATCTTACAAAAGGAATTGAAATTAGAAATGTAAGCAATGGGTCTATTCAGATAATTTTACCTGAACCTGAAATTCTTTCAGTAGATGCAGATGAGGGAAGCATCCATCAATTTTTTGTTAAAGAATGGGGAGATAAGATCTCTCATCTTGATTATTATGATGAAATTGTACGCAGTAAAAATAATATAGAAATTGATGCAATTGAAAGAGATATCCTTGTTAAAGCAAAAAATAATGCAGAGGATATGATATTAAAATTACTTTCAATCTATGGGATTACAAAAGTATCTTTCAAATGGAGAAGCCCTTAAGTGAAAGACAGAAACAAAGGCAGAGTAAAAAAAAGAATAGTTATTAGCATCATATTTATATTAATAATAGGTATTACAATTTTGATATTACCTAAATTTAATATTGATATACCCTTTGTATATAATACAAAGACATCATCTACAGAAATAATTCTAAAAGAAATCCATAAAGTTTCAAAACTCTCAACAGTAGAATACATTTATAAATCTGTATTTCCATTTGATTTCCTTGACCAGGAGACAAACTGGAGACAACTATTANTAAAACGCACAAAAAACGAATTGTTATCAAATATTGAAAAAGATAANTTATGGCTCTATGATCAATGTAAATCTATCGGGATTGACCTGGAATANGATATTTATGATTTCGTGGTTATAACATCAATAGTCGAAGCTGGAATAAATTTTGAGNATGGAATAAACCCTGATGATATTATCATTGAAGGTAAAAATATTTCTCTTAGAATACCAAAAACTATAATTACAAAATTTACTATAGAAGATTCTGATAGCAGTAACTACAATTACCCCGATCTTGATGTCGATCCAATGAACTGGAGACAAATAACAAATTTTGTTGAAGAAAAAATTCGAATAAGAGTTCTTGAAGATGGAATTCTTAAAAATGCAGAAACAAGAGGAAAGGAATTTATAAAATCACTGCTAATTGAATCTGGATGGGAAAATGTTATATTTATCTAATAATTTTATTTTTTACCTTTAAAAATTTTTCAAATTCTTTTTTCACCTTATCAATTAATCCTATACAATCCGGATTCTTTTCAACAGCAGCAGCTTCCAAATCTTTTGCAGAAGAAGAAAGTAAATTTATATACAGGTTTGAAGATCCACCTTTAATTGAATGAGCATCCTGCCGTAAAGCATCAAAATCACTCTCTTCAAGGCTCTTATACATATTTTGTATTTGATCTTCAACCTTTGTAATAAACCCTTTTAACAGATTTATAACAATATGTTCCTTACCCATAAACACTTCAACAGCTTGTTTAAAATCAAAAATATCTATATCTGAATAACTGGATTCCTCGTCTGATTCATCTTGAACAATCTCCTGTTTTGGTACCATTTTAAGCCATTTATCCAGGACGGGATTAATATCTTTCTTTTTAAATGGTTTTGTAAGAAAATCTGACATACCAACCGAAATACATTTTTCTTTCTCACCCTTTATGGCACTGGCTGTGACTGCAATAATAGGGGTTGTTGAACCTAATTTACGTATTTCAATAGTAGCTTCATATCCATTCATCTCAGGCATCTGAACATCCATAAAAATAATATCATAGTTCTTTGATTTTACAGATGCTACTGCTTCAAGACCATTATTGGCTATATCAACTTCATGCCCTATATTTTCCAGAATAGTTTTAAATAATATTTGGTTTACAACATGGTCCTCTGCAACAAGAATTTTACCTTTTATTATTTCTTCTTCCAACTCAACCAGTTCTTCTAAATCCTCTATTGTTGAAATTTCATCAAGTATTTCCTCTGATTTATTTAATACTTTCATAATCTCATTGAAAAAAACTTTCTTTTTTATTGGTTTATGCAGATAGCCGTCGAACCAGTTTAATAGTTTCATTTTTGCTTCATCCGCACTTTTACCAGTAGGACTCAAGAGAATCCTTTTTACTGAGGAAATTGAATCATCAGAATGAATCTCACTGGCAATCTGCCATCCATCCATCCCCGGTAAAATAAGATCTATCAGACAAAGATCAACCTGATCCTGTGTTCCGCTTCTATCCCTAAGAAACTTTAATGCAGATGACCCATCATCAACTTCATAAACAGTACACCCGGCTGATTCCAGATATATACGAAGAAAACCACGAATTTCCTCATTATCATCTACAATAAGAACCAGGGAATCCAACTGGGGAATTGTAAAACCGGAAGACAGTTTAGAAATATCCTGTTTACCCAAAACTGCTGTAAACCAAAAAGTAGACCCCTTTCCTATTTCACTATCTACACCAATTTCACCACCCATCATTTCTGCCAGATTTTTTGATATGGATAGACCCAGCCCGGAGCCGCCATACTTTCTGGTAGTGGAGGAATCAACCTGTGAAAACACCTTAAATAGTTTCTCTTTTTTTTCTGCAGGTATACCAATTCCAGTATCTATAACACTGATTTTTAATTTGATTCTTTCTCCCATATCTTCCAGTAAAGAAATCCGAACCTTAATTGATCCTTCATGAGTAAATTTAACCGCATTATTAAATAAATTAATAATTATCTGACGCAGGCGAAGAGGATCACCTATCAAAAAAGAAGGTATCTCATTTTCTATAAAAATAGCCGTTTCAATTCCTCGTTTATGTGCTTCAAGAGCTATCATATCAACAGCATTTTCCGCCATCTCATAAAGATCAAAATCAATTTCCTCAATATGAAGTTTTCCAGCTTCAATCTTTGAAAAATCGAGAATATCGTTAATTAATCCAAGAAGAACATCTGCAGAATACTCTATCTGCTGTGAATACTCCTGCTGCTCCTTATCAAGCCTGGTGTCTCCCATAAGTTCTGACATACCAATAATAGTATGGATAGGTGTTCTTATTTCATGACTCATATTGGCTAAAAAATCAGATTTTATTTGTGAGGATCTTTCTGCTTCACCCTTCTCTTCTTTCAATCGTATTTCATATGTTTTTCCCCCTTTGATCTGTAATATCCTCAATAAAAGCTGCAACATACCAGTTGGCATCAGAATCTTCCTGTACTGAGGAAACCCTGAATCTAAACCATTCATCTTTATTATTATAATTTTCATATCTGTAATCTTCAGAAAAAGAACTTTTGTTACCACTAATTAAACCAGTAAAATCATTTATATATTTCGCTCTGTCATCAGGATGAATTAATAATTTAAAGTCATAGCCTTTTGCTTCTTCTACATTGGGAATAAGAGATCTAAATTGTTTATTACTAAAGTGAATCTTTCCATTTTTACCCAGGATAACCAGGCCTACAGGAGACTCCAGAATTATTTTTTTAAAAAGTGCATTAGCGCTCATAATACCCCTTAAAATGTACTGCTCAATATTTCAACAGCTTTTTTCTGCAAACCCTCGGGATTCAATGGCTTTGTCATATAACTCATTACTCCAAGACTCATAGTCTTAACTATAGTTTCTTTCTGAGAAAGTGCAGACAATACAATTATTGGGAGCTTTTTATTTTGCTCTTTTAAAGAGTTAAGAACCTGAATCCCGGTCATTTCCGGCATAATAAGATCCAGAAAAATAAGATCAAACTTTGTAGTTTTTTCAGCTATCAGAAACTCTTTCCCATTTTCAAAAGTCTTTAAATCCCATGCTGTTTCAGAAAAAACTGTTTTAATTAATTCTCTTATAATTAGATCATCATCAACAATAGCTACTACAGCTTTACTTTGAAAAATACTATTATCTGATTCACCCTGGTTCTCTCTGTCATGGCCTATCTGTACAGTCTCAGTTCCTTCATTTACCTGATTACTGGCTGTAAGTAGTTTTTCATGCACTACTCCATCATGAGCAAAGTCATCCGGTTTGATACCAAGTAAACTATCCATAGCTTCAGGAAGATTATCAGAAATTGAAATATCTTTATAATCAGTTGTGCCAAGATAGTTTATTATTTCACTTGTACTTGTAAGAATATGAATCATTCTTGAATTGGATTGGGCATTCTCCTTTATAATATCAAGCAGTCGCCGGAGTTTTGGTCTGGCATTTTCCGGAAACTCTATGCTGGTCATCATCAATAAAATTTTAGGCCGTTTCACATCGTATAAATGAAGAAGCTCTGTGAGTTTATATTTCAGAAGTTCCACTTTTTCTGAATTAAGGCCCTGGGCAATTTCAATAAAAAGCATATCTTCATTAAAATGTGATTCTATAATACAGGGAGTCACATCAACTTTAATTTCAATTCCAATCAGATCAGAAATAGTCTTTAAGAGAACATCCATGTTTATAGGTTTTGAAAGAATCTTTTTTACATTTGCCTTAGCCATTTCCACAACATTTCGTTGATCAACCTTTGTTGCAATCATAATAGCAGGAATAGGTGCAGTATTTTTATTATTCTTCTTTTCAGTCAAAACTTCCATACTACTTTTTCGACTGAGCATATAATCCATAATAATCAGGTCGGGTACATCATGTCTCATCTTAAGATACCCATCAAAACCATTCAGGCCAAGGGATACTTCTATATTGTACTCTTCAAGTTTATTTCCAAGATAATTCCTAAAAAGGGAAGAATCTCCTATTATAAGTACTTTTTTCATTTCAGAACCTCAATTTATAGATACTGTATTATCACCCCTATTCCAAAAAGAAGCAAATATTATTTTATCTTATAGCCTATTGTTCTTAGCAGGTTCTTCCTGTCAACTTTTGCACCTGAATCTTCAATTCCCTTAGGAGAAAAACCATCAACAACCCCGACAATACCTCTTCCCTGGTCGGTACCCGCAACCAGAATTTGTAAAGGATTAGCAGTAGCAGCAAAAATAGAAACTACTTCCTGACAGTTTTTTATTTGATTCAGAACATTTATTGGATATGCATTTTTAATAATAAGATAAAAGGTATGTCCTGCAGCTACTGATGAAGCACAATCTACCGCTTCACCAATAAGTTTATCATTATTACCTTCTGTTCTAATTAAACAAGGCCCGGAAGCCTCACAAAAAGCAAGGCCATACTCTATTCCCGGGACAGAAGAAACTAAAATTTCAGGAATATCCTCAACTGTTTTAATAAAATGAGATTGTCCAACTATAATATTACAATCTTCTTCCCACTTTAACTGAACAGCTTCCATTTTAATATTCATTTCTCATTCCTCCTGTAATATATCCAGATCAATCTCACAACAGGTAGAAGGCATCTGGATACCCCAGTTTTCAAGAACCAGAGGCGAAATCTCACCAAAAACCCCTACATTCTTACCCTTATACACTATTTGAGCAGACCGGCCTTTAATAAATCTGGGATCATCCAGCTCTATAAGCTCAAAGTCTTTGTTAAGATAATAGAATACAGCAGAGACTACACTGCTAACCTGATTATACCCCTCTGCTCTGTCAGCACTAAGGAAACCAAGAGAATTCTTTGTAACAGTTCCGGAATTATCATCTGAATCAAGAAATGCAATCTTCCCAATTTCAAAAATATTATGAGGATATACCGCATTCGCAGAAATAGCTTCTGAGTTTAATACTGAAGGGATAATACTTGCTCTTACAAATTCATAATTTTCAGTCATGGGATTTACAATCTGAATATGCTTATCCCCTGTAATATTCATCTTTTCAATATAATCCTTTCCGGAACCAAGATAATTATATATCATTTCCTGAAAACCAAGACCAATAAGTATATCTTTAGCCTTTCGGGCAAATTCTTCCTCAGGGCTAATTCTTCCAACTGTAGAATCAGAAGGCATTACAGGTTCAAAACTATCCATACCCCGACCCATCATAATATCTTCAACAATATCAACAGAATGTAGAAAGTCGTTTCGGTATTCAGGAACTTCAATTATAATCTCTTCACCTTCAATCTCTGTTTTTATGCCCATTCTTAAAAGGGCATTCTTCATTTGATCTGCTGATAAATCAGATCCCAGAAGTTTTTTTGCATACTCAAGGTCTGCAGATATTCCCGTCTGAAAGTAATATGGTGTTGTAATACTTTTCCCAAACTCAGTTTCATATGGGTATTCAACTTTAACAGGTAGAATTGTAAAACCATCATCTGCAAGATCACATGCAACAATTGATGCTGTTAAAATAAGAGAATGAAGATCCGTACCAGTCAGTTCTATAAACAGATTTTCATCTCCCACCTCTACAGCACCAATTTCAGAGCTGTTAATTACAGGAGAAAAACTTAAAACCTTTCCATCAGCATCTGTTATAAAGGGGAATTTTTCGTCATTTTCAACTATATGGCCAAACTCCTGACCTTTAGGGTGTTCTTTAATTATCTCCCTAAGATTTAATTCTTTATCCATTCCAAGAGGTACAAATCTGGTCTTATCCGGATCAGCCGCTGTATACATTACAGGATAATTAATCAAATCACTTCTATAAACACCCATGGCAATGGACTTTCTCTTACGACCATAGTTCCAGCATAATTTTTCCTGAGTCTGAATAAGATCTTTTAAAGTTGAATCATCAACGGCTTTTCCGGTAACAGAAAAAGCTGCCATAAATGGTCTTGTTTTCTTTATTTCAGGATCTACTTTAACAGTTCTTATCCCTGAATCCAATGTTTTTTCTGAATTGGAAAAAAAGTTATAATCATTCCCCTTACCGCCTTCATAAACTCTAAGCTGTCGGGCCAAACCCATTGTTGACCATAAATCCGGTCGGTTTGTATCATTAAGTTCAATCTTAAGAATACCTTCTTCATTATCAACTGCATCCAATTCCGCCTTGGCACAGGGAAGCAGAGCTTCCAAAGCATCATCGGTATAAGATTTTCCTATAAAGCTATAAAATTTTTCTTTGTTAACTTCAATTTTAGGCATTATTACTTGCTCCTTCTAAGGCGTACATTTTCAATATTGGGTGTAAAAAGTTCACGCAGATCATTAAGTCCAAGATGCATTAAAGCCATTCTATCTATTCCAAGCCCCCAGGCAAGAACAGGAACATCAATACCCATTGCCTTAGTAACTTCCGGACGGAAAATACCACTTCCACCAAGTTCAAACCAACCAAGAACAGGATGTTTTATATGAACCTCTATGGATGGTTCTGTAAAAGGGAAATAACCCGGAACGTACCTGACCTCTTCCGCACCTGCAATCTCTTCTGCAAACATCTTTAAAAGACCCAATAAAGTACGAAGATTAACATCTTCACCTAGAACAATACCTTCTGTCTGATAAAAATCAGCACCATGGGTTGCATCAACCTGATCATATCTAAAACAACGGGCAACACCAAAGTATTTTCCAGGTATTTTTGCCTTATGAAGCTGCTTTGCAGAAAGAACAGTACCCTGGCTTCGAAGGACCTGTCTCCGGGTAAAATCATGATCAAACTTATACCCCCAGCCACGACTGCCGGTTTCCCATCCACTTTCATGGGTTTCAGCAACCTGATCCAGCCATGGTTGTTCAATTTCTTTAGCTGATGCAGCGTTTTTAAGGTAATACACATCATGAATATCCCTGGCACTATGGAACTGAGGCATAAACAGAGCATCTCCATTCCAAAACTCTGTTTCTACAAGAGGACCATCAAATTCTTCAAAACCCAAAGAAGAAAGTTTATCTTTTACCCATTGAAGATACTGACTGTATGGGTTTCTACGTCCCAATAAAACCCTGCTTGGAGGTGTATTAATATTGTATTCCCGAAAATCTTTTCCCTTCCAGGAACCTGTGGATAACATTTCCGGGGTAAGTCCACCAATTTCCTCCCCTGTTAAGCCCTGATCCAGAAGAAGTTTTTTAACTTTTTCCCCATTATCTGTAAGTTCATATACAAGATCTTCTCTTTCAATAATTTTAAAGGGTGAAGCAGCTGCACCACGCTTTTTACTATTTGCCTTAATAACTGCCAGCTCATCTTTTGAAAGTCCTGATTCATCTAAAATCTCACTCTCAAGGCCTTTAGATAAAAGCGTAACAAGGATAGTGATTCGTGCAGGAAGTTCTTTATCTGTAACTTCAACATTTTTATCACTATCCATTTTAAGAACACCTTCTTTTGAAAGTTGTCCGAATGCAGAACCCACATCCTTATTTTCAAGTCCAAGGTCTTTAGCTATCCCTGGCATTTTCATTGGACCTTTTTCTTTAAGGTGATTTATTATTCTTATTTCTGGAGTACCTTTAGAAACATAGTCTTTTCCAGTTTCTGTAATTTCATATAAAGTTCGCAAGTTCCTACTTACTTCTGCGATATACTCTTTTGCAGCAAGCCAGCTAAAAGCCTGATTACACTGACCAAGCTTATATGCAAGATCCTTAATTATTTGCTCTGCTGTAATTTTCTCATTTTTAGAAACATGCCTTAACAACCTTATTTCCAGCGGATGAAGGCTTTTTAAATCAAAATCCATTGATAACTCCTACTATAATTAACAGTACTGTTAATTGTAACAACAGTACTACACTTTCGTATTTAGCTTAAATATGTTTAAATAGAATTGGCACTATTGTAAAGGGTTACAGGAGAAAAGTCATGAGTCTTCTTATAAAAAATGCTGTTCTACACAACTTAAAGAGAGATGTTTTAATAATAGATGGCTATATAAGCAAAATTGAAGAGGACATTGATGATCATGCAGACTACACATTGGATGCATCCGGTAAATTCCTTATCCCATCCTTTAAAAATGGACATGCCCACTCCGGTATGACCATATTAAGGGGTTATGCAGATGATATGAAGCTTCAGCCATGGCTTGAAAATAAAATTTGGCCGGCAGAAGCAAAATTAACACCGGAAGCTATATATTGGGGAACCAGACTTGCAGCTCTTGAAATGATAAAATCCGGTACAACTTTTTGTAATGATATGTATTTTAACTTTGAAAGCAGTCAGAAGGCATATATTGATTCCGGAATAAAATCTGCTTCCGGACCTGCCCTATTTGATTTTTTTGACCCTGCAAAAGCAGAACTAATGAAAAATAATTGTAAAAATGATATTGAGAATAAAGATATATCCCAAAACAACAGTTTAACTCTTGCTGCCCACTCAATTTACACCCTTTCTAAAGATAGTCTGAAATGGATTGCAGAATTTGCAGGTTTCAATAATATACCAGTGCATATCCATCTTTCAGAAACAGAAAAAGAAGTAACTGATTGTATCTCAAAATATGGTATAAGGCCTGCAGAACTGTTAAAGGAAACAGGTTTACTTGATATAAATCTTATTGCTGCACATACAATCTGGCTGGATGATAATGAGATCAATCTTCTGGCAGAAAATAATGTCACTGTAGTTCATAATCCTGTATCGAATATGAAAATATCAACTGGTGGAGTTTTCCCCTACAAAAAATTAAAAGATAAAAATATTAAAATAATGCTGGGAACTGACAGTTGTGCATCCAATAATAATCTGGATATGTTTGAAGATATGAAAATTGCAGCGCTGCTGCAGAAATTTCATACTAATAATCCTGAAATAATGAAATCAGAAGAAATTTTTGATATCGCAACAGGAAATGAAGCATTAACTTTTTCCCAATTATCATCCAGGATTGAAGTTGGCGCTCATGCAGACTGTCTCCTCTTAGACCAAAATGCTCCGGAACTTATTCCATCACATAATATAATTTCCAACCTGGTATATTCAGCAAATGGCAGTTGTGTTGATACTGTTATCTGCAATGGAGAAATTTTAATGGAGAATAGAAGGGTTAAGGATGAAGAGGAGATTATAGACCATATTAGATCTATTGCAAAAAAAATATTAATGTAGAGACGCCCTATAGGACGTCTCTACACTAATATCCCTGAACAACACCCATACCTGTATCAACCCGTAAATCAACTCCTGTAATTCCACTGGATAAAGGTGAAAGAAGAAAAAGAACTGTATTAGCAACTTCCACTGGGTCTACAAGCCGGGACAAGGGTGAAGATTTTTTATATCGTTGTACACCATCAGGCCAGGCTGTATCTATTCCCGAAGTATTTATAAGTCCCGGAGATACACTGTTAACACGTATACCTACCCCTCCCAGTTCCAATGCTGAAGCTCTGGTGTACTGGATTAGCCCACCTTTGGAGGCCGCATAATGAGCATGGGACAAAGCAGGGATACTTCCCTCAATTGATGCAATATTTACAATTGAAGGGATTGCAGAAGGATTCTTTATATGAAGTTCTCTAAAAGCTTTTATACAAAGATGAGGAGATCTTATATTTACATTTAGAACTGAATCCCATTCTTTCTCATCAAGATTTTCAAAGGAGACTATACCCTGCAGGCCTGCATTATTAACCAAAAAATCCAAAGTCTTATATTGCTTTTCAATTTCTCTGAATATTTTTATAATATCTATTGGGTTGGAAATATCCCCGGTAACAACAATTGATTCGCTCGGCAGTGTTTTTTGAAAATCAAGCAAAATTGATTTTTTTTCTTCCCTGCCTTGTAATACGATTTTACACCCGGCTTTACTAAGAGTCTCAGCTAAAACCTTTCCAAGATTACCGGATGCTCCAGTAATTAAAACACTTTTCCCCTTTACATTCCAGGTATCCATGCTCACCCCTTATTCTCTGGTTAAAGAAAGAATTAATTTCTTATGTTCCGGATATTTTTTCATCATCTCTTTTCTGGAGTTGAGNTAAAAATCTTCAGTAGTAAACCCTGGAGACATAGTGGTNCCAATCAGAGCAAATTTACCTTCATCAATAATTCTGGAACCCTGAGTAACTCCACCAGGGACAGTAAACTGAGGATGCTCTTCATTTAGTATATTCTGACCCATAGTTATCTGCTCTACTTTACCATTTTTATGAAAAAGACTTAGCTCAAGGGGATTACCTAAATAGAAATGGTAAATTTCAGGGAAAGGAAGAGTATGTAAAGCTGAAAACCCGTCATAGGAATTAATAAGGAGAAAGTATATAGCCGTTCCTATAGGTTTCTCTTCAAGATTAATATCAGAAACCCATGTTTGCCTGAAAAATCCCCCTTCATCAGCAAGGGGGATGAGATTAAGTTTTTGAATAATATCTTCGGGCTGCATTAATTCCACATAGTAAGAATTTTTCTAACCAGCGCAATAAAATCATCTCTGACTCTTGCAGCAACCTCCACTACTTCAGCATGATTAAGAGGCTGATCAAGGATTCCTGCAGCCATATTAGTTACACATGTTATACCAAGTATATCCATTCCTGCATGTGCAGCAACAATGACTTCCGGGACTGTGGACATCCCAACAGCATCTGCCCCAAGAATACCTGCCATTCGTACTTCAGCAGGTGTCTCATAACTGGGACCGCCCATAAAGGCATATACACCTTCATGTAATGGGATATTCAGAGATTTTCCTGCTTCTTTTGCCATTATACGAAGTGATTTTTTGTAAGCATCTGACATATCAGGAAATCTTGGACCAAATTCACCAATATTTTGTCCCCGTAAGGGACTATCCATATCAAAATGTATATGATCGGAAATTAACATGAGAGCTCCAGCACTAAAATCCCGATTAATTCCACCAGCTGCATTGGTAACCAGAAATTTATCTATTCCAAGAAGTTTCATTACTCTTACCGGGAACACAACTGTTTCATAGGAGTAACCTTCATAATAGTGAAATCTACCCTGCATTACCAAAACTTTCTTTCCCTCAAGAGTTCCTGCAACCAGTTGTCCGGCATGGCCTTCAACAGTTGATTTTGGGAAACCAGGAATTTCATCATACTTAATTATAATGGGGTTCTCTACTTCATCCCCAAGAACTCCCAGGCCTGACCCCAGAACCATTCCCAGATCAGGTTTAAAATCTAATTTACTATTAATAAAATCTGATGCTTTTTTTAAAGCTGTCATTCTTTCATCCATGCTAATTACCTTTTCCCATGTTCAAATGGTTCTCCAATAGCTCTCGGTGCCGATGAAGATTTTGAAAATACAACTAAAGCGATCAATGTTACAACATATGGAAATGTCTTCAAAATAATTCCAGGTATGGATGCCAGTGCAGGAACCACCTGTGAAACATTAGCAAGAGTTGCAGAAAAACCAAAGAAAAAAGTTGCCCCGAGTATTCCCAAAGGCTTCCACTGTCCAAAAATCAATGCAGCCAGTGAAAGGAATCCCAGTCCTGCTACAGAACCACTGAACTCACCGGCAATTGTTACAAGAAGTACGGCTCCACCCAGTCCCGCAAAAGCTCCTGAAATCATTACACTCATGTAACGTATAAGATATACATTAACTCCTGCTGCATCTGCAGCATGTGGATGTTCACCACAGGATCTTAGTCTAAGTCCAAAAGCTGTCTTATATATAACCGTCCATGAAACCAAAAGAATAAGTAATACAAGCCAGGTTGAAATATATGTCTGAGTAAAAAACAATTTTCCAATTATAGGAATATTGTGCAGGATAGGAATATTCATTCTTGAAAAACCACTTGTAATACGAATATTCCCGCTTCCTGTCATATTACGTGCAATAAAAACAGTCAATGCACCGGCTATCATATTAATTGCTGTCCCGCTGATAACCTGATCAGCATTGAGATTGATACTGGCAAATGCATGTAAAAGAGAAAACAAAGCTCCGAAAACCATTGCAGATAGAAGACCAATCCAAATAGCTCCTTCAGGAAGAACTGGTTGTAATGTTGATATTGTTACAGCACTTGCAAACATACCTACAACCATAAGTCCTTCGAGTCCGATATTTACAACACCGCTCCTCTCACTGAAAAGCCCTCCAAGAGAAGTTATGAGTAATGGAATTGTAAAAGCTATGGCGTATGGAAAAATTTGTGTTAATAATACCCACATCTTAGTTTTCTCCTTTTACTTTTTTACGAACAATATTCATAGCCCTTTCAATCAGAACACTTGTTGCTGCAAAATAGATAATTGTAGCAATTATTGTATCTCCAATCTCCGGAGGAATAGAAGTCATAGCATTCATGAATCCCTTTCCTGAATGGAATATACCAAAGAAAATCGAAGCAGCCATTACACCATAAGGGTTCAATCCACCTAACAGAGCGGCAGCAATTCCATCGAATCCTAAAGTTGGAAGAACACCTATCTGAATATTGGATGCATAACCCAAATAAAAGGTAGCTCCACCCAAACCAGCTAAAGCTCCTGCAATTACCATGGAAAGAATTATATTCCGGTTAACTTTCATACCCGCATATTCTGCGCCGAATCTATTATAACCTGCTGCTTTCAGTTCAAACCCCAAAACTGTTTTATTAAGTATAACTGCTATAACAACAACAGCAATTATTGCCAGAAATAAACCATAATTTATAAAAGAACCATTAAACAAATCTGTCAGCCAGTCAGCTTTTAAAGATGCTATTTTAGGAATTGTTCTTGATTCTGTTTCAAGAAACTCTCCCTTAAAAAAAGCAGGAACAGTATAGTAGATGGTCCAGTATGATATCCAGTTCATCATAATTGTCGAAACTACTTCGTGCACATTAAACCTGGCTTTTAGTAATCCTGGTATAAATGCCCATAAACCACCACCAAGCATTGCTGCAAAAATCATGGTGGGAAGAAGCAGAACTCTTGGCATATTAAAAGTTAGCGCTATAGCAGTTGCACAAAGTCCACCGAATAACATCTGTCCGGAAGCACCAATATTGAATAAACCGGTTTTAAAAGCAAAAGCTACAGACAAACCAGTAAAAATTAAAGGTGTAGCTGTAGCTAAAGTATTCCCGATTCGTTCTATATTCATTAAACCGCCGCGAAACAGATATGAATATCCCAGAAATGGATTATTCCCTGTAAAAGCCATAAGAATGGCACCAGCAATCAGACCAAGTAAAACTGAAATTAATCCTATATATATTTGTTTATTAATTTTTATTTTCAAGGAGTATCTCCTTTTCCTACACCAGCCATCATAAGGCCAACTTCATTTTCATTTGTATCAGATGCTTTAACAACTCCAACTTTTTCTCCACCGGCAATAATAACTATACGATCAGATAAATCCAGAATCTCATCAAGCTCTAAAGATACAAGTAATACAGCCTTACCATTGTCTCTCTGCTCAACAAGTCTTTTATGGATATATTCTATCGATCCAACATCCAGACCTCTTGTAGGCTGAACAGCNATTAATAAATCAGGATCATGATCAACCTCTCTGCCGACAATAGCCTTCTGCTGGTTTCCACCGGACATTGAACGGGCAATTGTAACAGGTCCTTCACCTGATCTAACATCAAAATCATCTATAATTTTATCTGCATGGTGTCTAATCTCACCCTTATTAAGAAAACCATTTGTAGCGTACGGGTTTTTATTGTAGACCTCAAGAACCATATTCTCTTCCAGAGAATAATCGAGAACAAGGCCATGCTTGTGACGATCTTCAGGAATATGAGCCATACCAGCATTTATTCGATCCCTGATAGAATAATCGGAAATATCGTTATCCCCGAGTATAATAGAACCACTTTCAATTTTAGTCAGCCCGGTAATAGCCTCAACAAGTTCTGTCTGACCATTGCCGTCAACTCCGGCTATACCAAGTATTTCACCGGAACGTACTGTGAAAGAAAACTTTTTAAGTGTAGGAACACCATGGTGCCCCAAAACAGAAAGATCCTTAACATCAAGAACAACATCACCTGGGGTCTGCTCTTTTTTATCAACATTAAAAGAGACAACCCTTCCAACCATCATCTCAGCCATATCAGCAGTAGAAGTATCAGCCACCTGAACTGTTCCGATCATTTTACCCCTGCGAATAACAGTACATCTGTCAGCTACAGCTTTAATCTCTTTTAGTTTATGTGTAATCAGAAGAATTGATTTACCCTCTTCTGTTAAATTTTTCATTATTTTAATAAGTTCCAGGATCTCCTGGGGAGTAAGAACTGCTGTAGGTTCATCAAAGATAAGAACCTCTGCATTCCTGTATAACATTTTTAGTATTTCAGCTCTCTGCTGCATTCCAACTGAAACATTTTCTATTAAAGCATCAGGATCAATATTAAGTTTATATTTTTCAGATAGTTCTCTGATCCTCTTAGAAGCATCTTTAAGATTTAAAAAGAGGCCATGTTTAGGCTCCAGACCTAATATTATATTTTCTGTAATAGTAAAATTATGCACCAGTTTAAAATGCTGATGAACCATTCCGATTCCAAGATCATTTGCCTGATTTGGATTGTGAATATTAACGACCTGACCATTTACTCTGATCTGCCCCCGATCAGGTTTATATAAACCAAAAAGAATACTCATGAGGGTAGATTTGCCTGCTCCATTTTCACCAAGGAGAGCGTGGATTTCCCCTTTTTTAAGATTGATTGATATATCATCATTGGCTACAATCCCGGGAAACTCTTTTCTTATATTCAGCATTTCCACTATATAATCCATGTATAACCCCGTAGAATCTGATTTTTATTTTTTCAAATAGATATAATTAAAGATATATTATTAATTATTTTTCAAATTATAAAAATAAAGAGGGGTAGTTTTACCCCTCTTTATAAATAGAAATACTAATTATTTAATTAGACTTCCCTGTTCAGCAGCTACAACTATAGCACCTGATTTAATCTTGTCAAAAACATCTGCAACTTTTGATTCTACAGAAGAATCAAGGTTTGGATTCTTAGCAGGAATACTTACACCATTATTGGAAGCATTAAAAATCAAGGTTTCTCCACCAGGGAAACTACCACCAAGCTCTGCCTTAATCATATCATAAGCAGCGATATCAATTCTCTTCATAGCAGATGTAAGAATAATAGATTTTTTACCATCAAATATACCATCAGCATACTGGTCTACATCAACACCAACTATCCATACTTCTTCACCTGATTTTGCTCGTGATTTAGCTTCATTAATAGCACCAACACCAACACCACCGGCTGCTGCAAAAATAACAGAAACACCCTTATCATACATCTGTGCAGCTAACTGCTGACCTGCAGCTACATCACTAAAAGTACCCTGATAGATGATATTTTCTGCATTAAGAACAATTTTTGTACCAAAATTATCGTTTGCGTATGCAACACCTTGCTGGAATCCCCAGTTAAATTTCTGTACAGGAGGAATTTCCATACCACCGATAAATCCCATTTCCCCTTCTTTTATCTGAAGAGCAGATGCAACACCAGCTAAGAATCCTGATTCGTGTTCTGCAAAGAAAATTGAAACTGTATTAGCAGCTGTGTTAAATACACTGTAATCAGCATTATGCGGAGCACCATCAATAAGAACAAATTTACAATCAGTATACTTATCCTGAGACTGGAAAATTGTTGTTTCAAATTTAAATCCCGGAGTAACTACAAACCTAAATCCGGCATCGTACAGATTTCCGATCTCTTTCTGGTAATCTGCTTCAGTTGTTCCAACTGGTTTAAGATATTTTGTTGTAATATCCATATCTTTTTCTGCTGCAAGAATTCCTTCCCATGTACCCTGGTTAAAAGATTTATCATCAATTGTTCCAGCGTCAGTAACCATACCTACTTTCAGGCTGGCAGCAGCACTATCTGCTTCCTGATCTCCACCTGCAAATGCAAAATTGGCAATAAACATAATTGCAAGTAAAATAACTATTACTCTTTTCATTTTTTCCTTCTCCTTTATAGATTATCCTAACATTAACTCAGTATAATCCACTTGTCAAGAAAGTCAATTGTTTTGTTAATTTTTTAACAATTCTGTCTGTATTTTAATATAAAATGAAGGATTTGAAGAATTTTTTTTAAAAGAGAACACAGGGAACATTGCAGGGGATGCAGATAACATTGTAGAGGACGCAGATAACATTGTAGAGGACGCAGATCTGCGTCCCCTACGAGAATGTTAATCCACAGGATCTGTCATAACAAATTCAACACGCCTATTTTTTCCCCATACAGTTTTATCTGTAACAGAAACAATAGGAAACTGTCCTCCAAAAGCTTCAGTACTTATTTTAGATTCAGATAATCCTCTTTGAACCAAAGCATCTTTAACAGTCAAAGCTCTTCTTTTAGTTAATGGAACTAGAATTTTCTCTTCTTTATCCTCTCCAGGACCATCAAGATAGATATTAAGAGCATGTCCCTCAAGTGTGAGTCCATAAACAGGATATTTTTTATATATTGCAGCCACCCTGTCAAGAGAATCATTATTTTCAACCAACTGATCCGCTCCCGCAGATGCCAGGGTGTGTTTATAAGCGCCAAATATTATATTAGGTACAGAAATATATTTCTTACCATCTTTTATAACAAGAAGAATATCTAAAGGAATATCTTTTTCAAATACAGACTCATTTCCACCTAAATCAATTACTGTAAGTTTTAACACAAAATCAGGATTATCAATAGAAACAGTTGTACCACCATTGGATTCAGCACTATTCCAGGTAATATCTCCGGAAGGATCCCCGGATCCTGAGTAAGACCGAATAATATCCCCTTCAGTATTTAAGACATCCATTGACCAATTATTAATTTCGGTATTATCCACAACTTTGAGGGTTACATAAACTTCACCTTCAACTTCATCATCCGAAGAAATTGCAAAAGGGTTTGAAGCTACATCAACAAGTATTTCCGGTGCTGTGTTATCAAGTACAAAACTATCTGAAGTTGTCTCGATACTGTCCCCTTTCTGGTAATTAGCAGAAAGCCTTACTTTGTACCTACCCTCTTTTCCAACAGAAACTTTACCATCATTACCAATAACCGTTCCATCCCAGATAATTTCCGGTGGTAGAATATCAAAACCCCTTATATCCCTGACAATATTACTATCTTCATCCAAAACATCCAGTTTCCAACTATCCAGATTATCATACAAATTGGAATCTACTAAAACAATTAAATCATCACTGGCTCCATCATTATCCGGAGAAAAACCTTTTGCTGTTTTTAAACTTACACCTACAGGGTCTCTGTTTAAATTCAGTGCAGCAGGATCGATACTGGTACTGTTACCGGCAGAATCTGTAAAAGTAGCTACAAGGGTATAGGTACCATTTTCAAGATCAGCTCCATCTTTATCAGTACCATCCCAAACTATTAATGAAGTAGTATCATCTGAGCTGGTAGAAACTATAACTTCTCCTGTAGAATCGAGAATACTCCCTTCCCAAACAACAACTTCATTGGATTTAAGCTTAATTTCTGCGTTATCCTTAAGTCCGTCACCATTTGGTGAAAATACAGGATTGGAAATTGCTACAGATATATCAGGAGCACTCAGATCTATTGTCAAAGGCTCTGATGCAGTAGGCCTGTTTCCATTTTCATAATTTACAATATAGACAAAACTATAATTTCCTTCAGGCATAGAATTACCCTCAGAATCAGTTCCATCAAAAACAACCTCTTCCGGTACGGCTCCAGTTCCTGTAACCTGCCGGTAAATAGTAGAATCATCCTTTCTAATCTGCCATTCCCAGGACTTAATATTCTCTTTTACTGCCTGGTCCATGTAAATAATCATGGAATCTTTAATACCATTACCATCAGGAGAAATTGAAGGATTATCAATTACAAGCTCAATTGATGTTACAGTCATATCAAGTATTATTCCGTCCAGTATAATTGGATCGGATTCATTTCCAGCCTCATCCGTTGAGGAGAGAGAATAAGAGTAAGTGCCCTCAGGAAGAGCCATATTGGAATTATCTTTACCATCCCAGGCAATTTTACCAGGAACTCCATTTTTAAAGGAAAAAGATTTAACTACACTACCACTCTCATTCAGTATAGAACCTTCCCATAAGGATTCCTCCGTTGCCTGAGTATGACTTATTTCGAAAAAATCCAGAAAATCATCTTCATTAGGTGAAAAAATTGATTCTTCCGGTTTAACAATTATTGCTTCCGGCTTTTGAACATCCACCCAAAATTTATCAACATCAATATCCTTCCTATTTTTTGAAGAATCTACAACCCACAATTTAACATTATAAACACCATCAGAGACTGTATTACCTTCCTGATCAGTTCCATCCCAGGAGATGCTTCTGTCCAGAGTAAATTCACTATAACCTCTAAAAATGGAAGAAAACCAGCCAATATCCGATTTCTCTGTTTCCACGACCTCTTTCATTACTTTACCTGTGGAATCAAGAATCTGTAACCCATATTCAGGAACATAGCCCTCATCACTTTTTACATAAACCTTAACAGAAAATGAAAGTTCCGCAGTATCCTGAACACCATTAGAATCCGGAGAAAAATATTGAGGTCCGGAAGTTATAGGTGGAACATCGGGAGCTTCCTTATTTCCTCCTGCAAAGACCTGGCCTGATATTAAAACCATTATTAGAAAAGCCATACTAAACTGTACTGTTTTTGATAATTTCATTTTTTTCTCCTCATGGTCGCATGGCCGAGCAGGGACGAAGTCCCGACCAGGCTATGGTTGCATATTTTACTTAACTAATCGTTTTATAAATTAAATCTATCTTCTTTCCTGGATTTTTTCCAATAATTACAGATTTTTTGAACAGTGCTACAGATTCATCAAGATTTTTTCTGTCATTAACATGAAAATCAGCCAGAACGTCTCCCTTCTTCACTAGATCACCAATCCTTTTTTTAAGCCAGTAACCTACAGCCGGATCTACTACATCAGTTTTTTTTGTACGTCCTGCACCAAGAAGAAGCGCTACCATACCCATATCTTCTGTATTCATTGACTGAATATATCCTTCCTCTTCAGCCTTTACCTCTATAATACTGCCTGTTGCAGGTAAAAGACCAGTATTATTTATAACTTCCGGATCCCCACCCTGCATCTCGATCATCTGTGCAAACCGTTTTAATGCTTCTCCATTTTCAATCACTTCATTTATTTTATTAACTGCTTCTTTTTCTGTAGAAAATATTTCACCAACAACCAGCATTTTGGAAGCAAGAGCAATAGAAACTACTTTTAAATCACCTTCATGCTGACCTGAAAGAATTTCAATAGCTTCCTTAACTTCAAGAGCATTTCCAACAGCATTTCCTAAAGGCTGATTCATATCTGTAACCAGAGCATGAGTTTCTTTACCGGCCAGAGTCCCAATATCCACCATCATTCGGGAAAGTTCTATTGCGGCTTCGGGATCTTTCATAAATGCACCACTTCCGGCCTTAACATCCAGAACTATCTTATCACTGCCTGAAGCCAGCTTTTTACTCATTACACTTCCTGCAATTAAAGAGATATTATCAACTGTTCCAGTAACATCCCTAAGGGCATATAGTTTTTTATCTGCAGGAACTAAATTACCTGTCTGACCGATCACAGCAACACCGCAAGTATTCACAATTTCTGCAAATTTTTCCATTGTCTGGGAAATATTTAAACCAGGAATAGATTCCAGTTTGTCGAGAGTTCCCCCTGTATGTCCAAGACCCCGACCTGACATTTTTGCTACCAAACCACCTGAAGCAGCTACGAGAGGACCTACAATAAGTGTTGCTGTATCCGCTACACCACCTGTTGAATGCTTATCAACCTTTATTCCTTTAATAGCAGAAAGATCAACCCTGTCACCAGAGTCAACCATAGCAAGTGTAAGGTCTGTAGTTTCCTGTTTATTCATTCCCTGAAAAAATATCGCCATTAATAAAGCTGATATCTGATAATCAGGAATATCTCCGGAAACATATCCATTAATTATAAATTTTATTTCTTCTGAACTTAATACTTGTCCTCGTTTTTTCTTTTGTATTAAATCAATTATACGCACAATTTATCTCCTCTTCCAGAATGTTAAAATAATACCATGGAGCAGATTAAAAGGCTAGAGAAATAATTTATCCAAAAATAACTGTTTCTCTTTTAAATCTAAATCACCTGATGTTAAATAATCAGAAAACAGACCGAATTGGTACTTAGCTGATAAAATACGAAATACAGATTTATTAATACGATCTACAGTCAGCGTTCCATTATCTATGGCCTTCATAATTCCATCCATTGCAGCCTTTATATCTGAGGGACGGAGGATCATATCTCCTCCTGCCAGGATAAACTCCCTGGAGGAATCTTCAGGCAGCCAGAAATTTTTAATTGCTGCCATAGAAAAAGAATCACTGATAACCAAACCATTAAACCCCATCTCATTTCTAAGAATATCATTAATAAAAAAAGAGGATAAAGTAGCCGGGAGGTCAGCGGTTTCTATAATCTGAGGAGTTTTGATATGAGCTGTCATAACACCGACCGCACCCCTGTCAATCCCAGCTTTAAAAGGAAGTAATTCCCTATTACGAATCTCTGATAAACTTAAATTGATAGAAACCTCACCATTATGAGGATCAGTATCAGTTGCACCATGACCAGGAAAATGCTTGATTACACTGCAAACTCCGGATTCCTGCAGCCCCTGAACAAAAGCTTCCACCATAGTCGAAACAATTTCAGTATTTTCAGAAAAAGATCTATCTCCCAGAACAGGATTTTTATAATTGGAATTTATATCTGCAACAGGTGCCAGGTTCATATTGAATCCCAAATCTTTAAGTTCTTCTCCGATAATTTTACCAATTTGCCATGTTATTTCTGCATCATTTAATTTACCAAGAACTTCATGAGAAGGGATCTCAAGAACTTTCATATTGTTACTGCTGTTCAATCTTGATACACGCCCGCCTTCCTGATCTACAGCAACAAAAAGAGGAATTCCCAATAAGGACTGCAAATCTCTAATTATTTTTTTTACCTGCTGATTTGAATCTATATTATCTGAAAATAAAATTACCCCGCCTGGTTTATATTCTTCTATATATTCTTTTAAATTATCATTTATTTCAGTGTAATATGAATTATTGTTATCTTTTAAATCAAGTATAAATAATTGTCCAATTTTTTCTTTTAAACTCATACCATTTAAAATAAGTAATATTTTATCTTCTTTTGAATGAGAAACTGAAGATTCTTCAACTTCTTTTTCAGAAATGTCAATTAGTTCTGATTCAACAATTACCTGTCTCTGTGTTTGACAGGAAGATATGAGTATAATAAAAAGAAAAATTAATCCTGCACGCATATTATCCCTGATATTTGGCTCCCATGAATAACTGATGTTAAAAGACCTGAGTAAGGCTGTCAAGAAAGGAATAAGCCTCAAATTTATTTGATTTGCTTTTTTTTTATCAATGAAGTATTCTTTATCACGGGTAAACAAGTGAAAGGATCTATTCTTCTGCCTCTGGTGCAGATAGTTTTAATAATTATAATAAGTACTCTACTATGTTTGGGAACGTATCTGTTTATGTTCAATAACAGTTACAGCCCGGAAAACTCCATAAGTATTCAAGCTTTTATAAGTCATATTCCGGGAATAATGCTTAATTTATTTCCAATAGTTGTTCTAATGAGTGTAATTCTTTCTCTGGTTAACACATTAAGAACCCCTGCAAACAAGTTTTTCGCTGCATTTTTTACTTTAATTACTGCAAGCATAATCTACTATGCTGGTTATACAGGACTGTATTTACTGGATAAACATTCAAATCCTGAAAATATTGTAAAAGTAAATCATCTTTATACCGGAAAACTAAATCCCCTAAGTAATTCAAAGGTTTATCTAAACAAAATTGAATCAAATATACTGGCAATAGAAATAAGTGAGAACTCATCAGAATCTGCATTCAGAATATTAAAAAATGCTGCATTTAATCCTGAAAACAATATACTCACATCAGAGAAAAAAGAAGCTGTATTGATTGAACCTGAAAACCCATTTTTTTCAGAGATATTCACCCCTCCGGATCTTTTTAAAAATCTAATAAATGATTTATCAATTTTTAATACAGCAATAAGAAATATCTTTGAAAAATCCCGTTATCTGTTTATTCTGACAATACTCAGCCAAATAGCATTTGCTATAGGATGCTGGACAATAATTAAGTTATCCAAATGGCCTTTTTTAAATGGATTATTAGCAATTGCCGTTATCAGGCTTTTCCCTGCTTATTACAAACTAAGTTATAGTGAATTAACCCAGAAAGCTATTGGATTTCTGCAAACTTCAAATGCATCTGATCTGGCACCCGTAGCTGTTCTTGTAACTGCAGCTTTACTTTTATTTCTTTGGGATATCCTATATATAAAAAATAAAAATTTGGTTAGAAGCAATGACTAGACTACCGCAAAAAATATTTTTAATTATGTTTATATTTTATATTCTGACATTTATCACTTTTTTTATTTACTCCATTTTTAACTATGCTGGTGTAAATATAATAGGTGAAACACTAACAAATCAGGAAGCTCATAGTCTTAATATGGATATGTCTATTTTAAGAGACAAACCGGAATCCGAAATACAAATACTTTCAAATTTTAAGATTAGCTGGATTTTATCTAATTCAGTTAGATTATTTATTCAATATCTACTTCCTATTCAAAGTACTGCATTGATTTTTTCTTTCTCTGTATATTTCCCCTGGAAACTGGGGCTACAGGGATTACAGATACCATTTGTAGATGTAATTGGAAAAAGCATTTTTCTCTTACTTATTCTCACACTTTTTTATTCAGGATTAACTGAGGGATTACTGCCCAGAACACTTAAAATGCAATCTGAACAGCAAAAATTAACAGAAATTGCAATTGATTATTTTGAAAGAGCAGAGAATGAATTAAGTTCAGACAAAGAAGAAAAAGATTTGAAGTTAATAATAACTTCACTAAAATCATATTTACAAATAGATCCTGGTAATCCCATAGTAGAAAACACTCTTGATTGGGCTGAAAGTACTTTTGAAATTAAAAATAAACTTACTGGTACTGATGAAAATTTTAATAATAAGAAAATTGAAAATGGTCAGGAAGCTGCTGATCTAACAATAAAAGCCTCTGATTACTTTTCCGATGAAGATTATTTTTCTGCTCTTTACTATGCAAATCTGGCATTTAAACTGGATGCTTCAATATCTGATGCCAGGCGAATAGCTGCAGGGTCCAGAGAGGCTATTAGATCACTTGAGCCGGATAAATCAGAGATAAAAGCAAAAGAGTATTTTGAAAAAAAACGAACTGGATTTGAATTATTAAATGAAGGTAACTCTATTGATGCATATTATATTTTTAAAAAATTATCAGTTGAATCAAATAGCGATAAGGATATACCAGAATTCTTAGATCGTTCTCTTGAGGATATATCAGATAAATCTTTTTTTATTGATGAAGCAGAAAAATATTTATCCCTGCCAGGTATAGATAATATTTCATTTCTTAATAATGCATCCACACTGATATATATCGAAAAAGTGATAATCCTAAATGAAAGTAATGCTTTTTTCTACAATATTGAAGTGATTGAATTGAACAAGACAAATGAAATTATAAAACATTTTTCCGCTAAGTATGGTAAGTATAACTCCAATTCAAAATCTATAATAATGAAAGCAATTGATCGAAATTATCAGAATAATAGCTATAAACCCATTTATTATATTGGAAAGGAAAGCGAACCGGAAAATATTATTCTTCGTCTTTCTCCAAGCCTGATTGAGTTAAAATATTTAGAGCACACACTGAATACAATAAAATTTATGAATATCCTCGAATTATTTAATTATGGATCAATTTTTAATACCTTTGGATATATAAAAGAACCTGCTCAAATACTGGTTCTGGAAAGGATTGCCAAACCTTTTACTTTTTTAATAATATCTTTCTTGTCTATTAGCCTTGGATGGTTTCTTAGAATTAGAAAATATACTTTACCAATTTTGGCATTAGTTCTAATGCCCATTATTGTATATCTTATTAATAATATTCTTTCAGTTTATGAATATGGTATAAACTTAGTACTAATATATTCACTTATTAAGACTGGTTTTTATCCTGCAATCATAATTCTTATTATATCCCAGGCTGTAATTCTATTCTTTTCTTTGGTTTCTATTGCAAGACAAAAAAATTAAACATAAGAATTAAACTCTTTCTATTTTTGCTCCCAAAGAACGGAGTTTTTCGGAGAGAGATTCATAACCCCTTTCAATCTGATAGACATTTTGTATAACACTTTTACCCTCTGCACATAAAGCTGCAATAACCATAGCCATTCCGGCTCTGACATCAGGAGAAACCAACTCAGCAGACCTTAACCTTGCCGGCCCACTAACAACTGCTCTATGCGGATCACATAAAATAATCCTTGCACCCATTCCTATAAGTTTATCAACAAAAAACATTCTGGACTCAAACATTTTTTCATGAATAAGTACAGTCCCCTCAACCTGGGTTGCAACTACAGTCATTATACTGGTTAGATCTGCCGGAAACCCAGGCCAGGGTGAGTCGTCAATTTTGGGGATCATTCCCCCAAGTTCCGGACTTACTTTCATATCCTGGCCGGAAGGTATGCGAATAGTAGAACCATCCACCTCCCAATGAATACCAAGCTTATTAAAAGCAATCCGAACCATCCTCAAATGTTCAGGCCCGGCATTCTCTATTTCCAATTCACCCCTTGTAACAGCTGCAAGACCTATAAATGAACCAACTTCCATAAAATCAGAGCCTATCTCAAACTCGGTTCCTCCCAGTTTTTTTACTCCATCAATATAGAGTATATTAGAACCGATTCCAGTTATCTTTGCTCCCATGGAATTAAGCATATTGCATAAATCCTGTACATGAGGTTCACTTGCAGCATTCATAATTGTTGTTTTACCGGAAGCAATTGATGCAGCCATAATTGCATTTTCCGTAGCGGTTACAGAAGCTTCATCCATAAATATATCAGCACCAACAAGCTTATTTGCGTTGAGCCTGAACATACCGTCAACTTCAATTTGTGCACCAAGAGCAGTGAATGCCAGAAAATGAGTATCCAGCCTTCGTCTTCCTATTACATCACCTCCGGGAGGAGGCAGCATGACCTTACCAGTCCTTGCCAATAGCGGTCCGGCAAACAGTATTGATGCCCTTATATTGCTTGCATGTTCAGCCAATATCTCAGACGATTGAATATCTGTAGTTTTTACACTATACACTCCCTGGCTTCTACGGGTAACCTTAACGCCAAGAGATTTTAAAACTTCAAACATTACACGAACATCTTCAATTTCGGGGATATTTTTTAAAATTACTTCACTATCAGTTAAAAGAGTAGCTGCGATACATGGAAGAGCTGCATTTTTATTCCCACTAGCTTTAATCTTCCCTTTTAAAGGAAAACTACCCTCAATAATGTACTTGTTCATGGGGATACTTTAACTGAAGAAGTTTGAATTTACAACCCTTCAATCTTAATCCAAATAAAAAGAAAACTGTGGTTTTACAAAGGGATTTGGATTCATCCGGATTCGTGCTGTACGAATATAGGTATACCCATCTGAGCATACAATTCTTACATTGATATTACAAATTTTAGGAGAGTTCCCCAGAGGAGAAAAGGGATTTTCAAAAATTTGAGG
>JGI24023J19991_10000060_pt1 | contig 63508 bp, 46 predicted proteins | sample Cruoilmetagenom1_FD_19991 | JGI IMG/M metagenome (IMG submission 19991)
ATCCCCGCAAAAGAAAAAACTTGTGCGGAATATGTTTGTTTAGATTGTAAGTTCAATTAGTAAATTATTGGTGACTTAGCGTCTAAAACAGGAAAAAGCGCATGGAGAATTATGATTTTTGTTTTGTTGTAGGCAAACATTGTATTTCTTTTAAAAAAAAATCCCTGTCGTGAGACAGGGATTTATATACATATGTAAAATTATTTTCTACAAGTTAGAAAGCAATTCAAGACGTTGCCAACGACTGTTGATTTCGTTTTGTAACATATCTTTTAACATTTCTGCTCTTTCCGGAGTTGCTTTTTTTACCCTGGCAAAACGAGCTTCTTTATAGATTAATTCTTCAATAGGAATATCCGGAGCTTTAGAATCCAATTGGAAACGTTTGCCTGGTTCTTTTTCAGGATTATATCTAAATAGAGGCCAGTAACCGGAACGAACGGCTAAATCTTGGTGGTCTGCACCATCGCCCATATCATATCCGTGTTCTATACAATGCGAGTAAGCAATAATCATAGAAGGTCCGTCGTATTCAGCAGCTTCTTTAATTGCTTTAAGCGCTTGTTGGTCTTTGGCACCACTTGCAATTTGTGCTACGTAAACATTTCCATAAGCTACCGCTTGTAAAGCAATATCTTTTTTAGGAATAGATTTACCGGCAACGGCAAATTTGGCACTGGCACCAAGAGGTGTTGCTTTAGAAGCTTGTCCACCTGTATTGGAATATACTTCGGTATCCATTACCAAAACATTGATGTTTTCACCACTGGCAATAGCGTGGTCTAATCCGCCATAACCAATATCGTAAGCCCATCCGTCTCCACCAAAGATCCAGATATATTTTTTACGCAGGTAATTTGCCATTGATTTTAAACGTTTGGCGTCGGAGGAATTTATATTCTTAACCGCTTCAATTACTTGTGCAATATATTCTTGTTGTTGGGCTTTTTGGGTTTCGTCTTTTTCAGGATTATTTAAAATGGCTTCTACCAAATCACTGCCAATTTCTTTTTCAAAACGTTTTAATAAAGTTTTGGCTGTTTTTTGTTTTTCGGTTAAAGCCAAACGCATACCGAGACCATATTCAGCATTGTCTTCAAATAAAGAGTTTGCCCAAGCAGGTCCTTGACCTTTATCATTGGTTGTGTAAGGTGTCGTTGGTAAATTGCCACCATAAATAGACGAACATCCAGTTGCATTGGCAATAATAGAGCTGTCGCCATATAATTGCGTTACTTCTTTGATATAAGGTGTTTCACCACAACCGGGACAAGCACCTGAAAATTCAAATAATGGTTCTAAGAATTGTACGTTTTTAACAGTACCCAATTTTAGTTTTGTACGATCATACCAAGGAAGATCTACAAAGTAATCCCATAATTTTTGTTCAACAGGTTGCACTTCCATACGAGGGTGCATATTGATGGCTTTAAATCCAGGTTCCGTTTTGCTTTCAGCAGGACAAACGTTTACACAAAGGTTACATCCGGTACAATGTTCAGGGTCAACTTGTAATACATAAGTATCAACACCTTCATAACGACCTTTTATTTTGGTTTTTCTCATTTCCTCAGGGGCATCAACCAATGCTTCTACGTCGATAATTTTACTACGAATAGCAGCATGAGGACAGATATGAACACATTTATTACATTGAGTACATAAGTCGGTGTCATCCCAAGTAGGCACAAAATCAGCGATATTAGCTTTCTCAAATTTGGCTGTTCCAGTAGGGAATGTACCATCTGCTTCAAAAGCACTTACGGGTAGTGAATCACCTTCACCGGCATATATTTTTTGCAGTACATCTAAAACAAATTCGGGAGCATTTTGATGCATAATACTTTCTAATGCACGATTGCTGGTTACTTGTTTTGGATAATTAACTTTTTGTAAGTATTCCAATGCTTTATCAACCGCATTAAAATTCATTTGGATGATGGCATCTCCTTTGTGAGAGTATGATTTTACAATGGCATTTTTGATTTTTTCAATGGCTTCTTTTTGAGGAAGAATACCTGAAATAGCAAAGAAACATGTTTGTAATACCGTGTTTGTTCTACGACCTAATTTTGCTTCAAAAGCTACACGAGAAGCATCAACCACATAGAATTTTACTTCGCGATCAATGATTTCTTTTTGTACTTCTTTGGGTAATTGGTCCCAAATTTCTTCAGCAGTAAAAGGAGAGTTTAATAAGAAAGTACCACCTTTTTTAACATTTTTTACAAAATTGAATTTTTGAATAAAGTTAAATTGATGTACAGCAATAAAGTCAGCTTCTTCAATTAAGTAGGTAGATTGAATAGGATCTGGTCCAAAGCGTAAATGCGATACGGTACGTGCACCTGCTTTTTTTGAATCATAAACAAAATAACCTTGTACGTAATTATCAGTTGTTTGACCAATAATTTTAATAGAGTTTTTATTGGCAGAAACCGTTCCATCAGAACCCAATCCGAAGAACATAAAACTCTTATTGTTATTGTTAATGTTGAAATTGGTATCTTTATCAATACTGGTAAAGCTAATGTCATCAACGATACCAACGGTAAAGTGATTTTTGGGTTTTGCGTCTGATAAGATATCAAAAACACCTTTTACATGAGTTGGATTAAATTCTTTAGAAGACAAGCCGTAGCGTCCACCTACAATTGTAGGCATTTTACGGTCAGATTCTACAAAAGCATTAATGGTATCCATATATAATGGTTCACCGATACTTCCAGATTCTTTGGTGCGGTCTAAAACGGCAATTTTTTTGACACTTGTAGGAATAGCATCCATAAAGTCTTTGATAGAAAATGGACGATACATACGTACGACCAATACACCTACTTTTTCTCCGTTTTTAGTCATTTCTTCAACGGTTTCTAATGCAGCACCCATTCCGGATCCCATGATGATAATCATTTTTTCAGCATCTGCAGCACCGTAATATTGGTACAATTCATAACGACGACCGGTCAATTCATAGAATTGATCAAAAGCAGCTTGTACAGCAGCAGGGACTTTGTCGTAATATGGATTGGCGCGTTCTCTGTTTTGGAAGAATACATCTGGGTTTTGTGAAGTTCCACGTAATTTGGGACGATCGGGGTTAAGCGCACGTAATTTGTGTTCCATAACCGCTTCTTCACTAATCATTTCGTTATAAATATCATCGGTAATGGCATCTACTTTTTGAATTTCGTGTGAAGTTCTGAAACCATCGAATACATTAAGAAAAGGAACTCTTGTGTTTAGAGAAGCTACTTGTGTTAATAATGCCATATCTTGTGCTTCTTGTACAGAACCACCAAAAAGCATTGCAAAACCAGTTTGACGGGTTGCCATAACATCGGAGTGATCTCCAAAGATAGATAAGGCATGTGTTGCAATGGTTCTAGCAGCAATATGGAAAACAGTAGGTAATAACTCACCTGCAATTTTGTACATATTAGGAATCATAAGCAATAAACCTTGTGAGGCTGTAAAAGTAGTGGTTAATGCGCCACCTTGTAATGCACCGTGAACTGCACCTGAGGCGCCTCCTTCACTTTGCATTTCAATTACTCGGGGGATTTCGCCCCAAATATTGGTTTCCCCTTTGGCGCTTAATGCATCGGCGTGTTCGCCCATAGGAGAAGACGGTGTAATGGGATAGATAGCACAAACTTCATTAATTTTATGTGCTACTCTCGCTACCGCTTCATTTGCGTCTCCTATAAATTTTGGAAATTGTTTTGCCATAGTATTTATGTTTTTATTTAGTTTAATTGTAATAATATTTTTTCTATAGAATTAGAACGGACAAAGGTATAAAACTATCTGTTTTAAAAAAATGATTTTTGAGGATATTAAGGAAATTAACAATAAATTGACATTAATTATTTTTAGAAATTATTTAGAGATAAAAAAAAGAGGCTTTTTCCACTGAAAAAGCCTCCTTGAATTAATAAAATTGTTTTAATTTTATTTGCTATAAGTTAATCCTAAGTAAAACATTGAACCAATCATGCCAGTTCCAGGAGCCGGAAGATATTCAGCGCCTATTAAGTTGGTCGCTCCTAATTTGAATTGGGTGTTATATTTTTTTAGATTATAACTTATCTGTGTGTCTAAAATACTTCTAGCAGGTACCATGCCATCGGCAAATGAGGCTTCCCATTTGAATTCGGTTTGGTATTTATAATTTATTCTAAAGCCTAAATCTTTATATAATTTGTCATTTCCAAAAGAAAATTTGATTCTGTGTTCGGGTGTGTTAAAACCGGTGCGAAAATCAGGATTAGCTGCTTGGTCAAAATCGAGATTAGCATAGTCATATATAAGTCCTAATCTATAATTTGCTATTTTGTATGAAAAACTGATGTCCATTCCGTAAGAATTGACTTCTTGTTCGGCGTTTAAATATATTTGAAAGGGTTTAAAAGCACCTGTTCCAATTGCATTCATAGCAGTTGCATCGTTTACACTTCCTAATTGACTAGATAATGCCATAACCCGAGCGCTTGATCCAAAATTATTGTATTTATTGTAGTAAACACTAAAATCAATGCCTAATTTTTTAAGAANTTGTCCGCGATAACCAAACTCTACAGTACTTACTTGTTCGGGGTGGATTTTATTTGTTTTAGCAATTTCTAAGTCGGCAGGGTTATGTGTCTGTCCAAATTTTACAAATGAATTTAATGTGTAAGCATTGGTGTAGGCATCTTTACCAGAAATATTAGCGTCGAATTGGGTACCTGTACCGGGGTCGGTGGCTACAATAGTTTCATTGTAACGATCCCAGTTGTCAGGGGCAGCGCCCACTAAAGTAATGGGACCTAAATCTAAACCAATATATAATGATTGTGTGGTAGGATTTCTAAATCCTGTTTGGTAAGACATTCTAAAGTTGTGTTCTTTATGAGTGCCGGTAGAATAAACGGCAGAAATTCTTGGAGAGAAATTACCGTCAAAATTGTTTTGTTTGTCGTAACGCAAAGAAGCAGATAATTTTAATTTATCATCCATTACTTTTTTTCCTAATTGCACATATGCCCCTTGTTCTTGTATGGAAAGTGGATCTAAGCCTTCGTAATCTGTAAAAATGGTTCCTTTGGAATCAAGTGCATATTTTCTTAATGAACCACCTACTTGAATTTCGGCAAATTTTATTTCATTTTTAAAATTATAATTTCCTTCGATATGACTGAGGGAAGAGTGGTCGATAAACTTACCACCTGTTTTAAAATCAGGATCGGCAATTACTTCGTTAAAAGCTTGTGTAAATTCGGGTGTGCCAGGGTTAAATCTAGGTGTTTTTGGGTTTCCTTGGTAATCAACGGGACTGTTGTCTGCATAATCTCTGGCAATTGCATGCGCTTCTGATTCGTTAGCTGGGTTTGTCATACCAGGCAAAATGCCAAATCTTGCGCCGGCATATATTGCGGCGTAATCAGTGAACCAAGCTTCATCTGAACGCCATTTTCTATTGACATTCCAAGCAGTAAATTTGGTGTCGTAAGAATTTCCGGCTTCTTCGCCTGTGTAATAAGCTCTTACAAAGAAGTTGTCACTTTTAATTTCTAATTTATGTTGGTGTATAAAAATATCTTTTAAGGCGTAGCGATTGGCACCTTGNTACATCGTTTGTCCGGTTCCAAATCTTGTATTCCAAATAAATTCTAGTTTATCTGTTTTTCCTGAAGGACGATAATGAAAAGCGATATCTCCTTTTACACTTTTGGCTTGATAATCTGTTAAATCTGCTTCGGCATATCCGGTTCTGGAAACCCTGATGTCTGAGAGCGCACCGCCTGTTAAACTGCTGATGGGAAGTGTAGTAGCAATCTCATCACCGTATATGTTCATGCCATCGTAAGAAGGGTTTGATACCCTACTTCCTTTTACAGCGTTATTTGTAGGATCTAAATCTATATCACTCATATCTACGGCAAACCAATCTGTTCCTTTTAGAAAGGAAAAATTGACTTTAGCAGCAGCATGCTTGCCACCCCAAGCATATCGCACGCCTAGATCTGTATAAGGATTTGTTCCAGCGGCTTTTTGTTTGGTTTGACCATATTTTACATAAGCGCTTAATCCTTTGTATTTAAAAGGATTTTTACTTTGCATGTTTAAGATGCCATTAAAAGCATTTGCACCATATAAGGCTGAAGAAGCTCCGGGGAGTATTTCAACTCTGGCAACATCCAGCTCACTCATGCCAACAAGATTTCCTAGTGGAAAGTTCAAGGCAGGAGAAGAATTGTCCATTCCATCTAGCAACTGAACAAATCTTTCATTTGCAAAGGCAGCAAAACCTCTGGTATTGACCGATTGAAAAGTTAAACTACTTGTATTCAAGTCAACGCCTTTTAAGTTTGATAATCCATCATAAAAAGTAGGAGAAGAATTTCTTTTCATTTCTTTTAAGCTCAAAACTTCAATACTTACAGGTGATTCTTTAATGGATTCTTTTTTTCTAGAAGCCGTTATAACGACATCATCAAGAAATTCATTGTTCTCTTGTAATTTTACACTGATATTATTTGTGTCAATTACATTGATTTCAGTGGTTTCATATCCCAAATACGAAATGACAAGTTTTACAGGTAGTTTTTTTACTTTAATGCTGAATTTTCCATTAAAATTGGTTGTTGTGCCTTGTTGTGTATCTTTAACAATTACATTTGCACCCGGAACGGGTACATTAGCAACATCCGTTACAGTACCTTTTACTTCTTGACTGTAGCCATAAAGACTGAAACCGATGAGGAATAAAATTGATATTAATTTTTTCATAGTTGTTTTTTTGATTGATTTGCGGCGAATTTATTAAAAAATATAATATAAATCAGTTTTTTGATTTAAATTTACATTTTAGTGCCATATTCTTAATGATTTCTTCTTTTTATTATAATAAATTTGTGATTTTAAGCAATAAGTATTGTATTTTGTGAATTGTTTGTCAAGCTTTTGTTTCTTAAGTTCAATTAGTAAATGTAACTTTTTTAGTTAAGATTGGTAAATTTTTATTAATATTGTCAATAGTTTTATAAAAAAGATATAAAAGTTTTCTTGTTTTAAAAAAATTAAAAAAAATAATTTTTGGAATCATCCGTTGTGTTTTTAATACAAGATATAAAAATTAAATTTGATGAAAAAGAATTATCTAGTACTTATTTTCCTTTTTTCATGTACTTTTGTTTTTGCGCAGGTACATACATCCTATCTTTGGCATTTACAACAACCCATTTATTGGCCAGACCACAGTGTAAGCAATTCTTATAAATACCAAAAGGTTTGGGAATCTTATCAATTAAAACATAATGGTAGTAACATCTATAGTGACGGCTTAGCACATCCATTTAATGATTTACAGGAAATTTTTAGCAAACCGGATCGAGTTAATGTTTATCAGTGGGAAACTAGAAATGCTATTAGCAGTCTATTGTCTCTGCCTAATGCTGGTGCTCAAGTAAATTATGGTGGTAGCTTGATAGAAAATATTCAATCGCTTTCCAATGCAAGTGTTTGGGGCTATGTTTCTAATTGGACAAGTTGGGTTGTCGAGGCACAAAACTGGCAGACATCTGATGGTTTTCCTAGAATGGATGTAACCGGTTTTACATGGCATCACGTATTGTCACCTTTGGTAAGTGATCGGGTGTTGCGCAAAGAAATCCAAGGTCATAAATACTTGGTTGAAAACTATTTCAATGGTAATATCTCTAATGGTTATTGGCCAGCAGAATGTGCTTTTACCGAGCGTAATATTCAGGTTTTGGTTGAAGAAGGATTTAATTGGTCTGTGATAGCCAATAGTCATTTGGCGAGAACTTTGAGCGATTATCCAATTACTTTTGGAACTTCAGGCGTTAATGACAATTTGCCCAATTTAGCCGACAAAGTTACCACCCAAGGAATCAATTGGTGGAGTGGACAAATCGACGGTCGTGGAGGTACATTTGCAGCGCCATACTGTTATCAAGCACACAAGGCTAAATACGTCAATCCGGAAACTGGGCAGGAATACAAAATTACGGTTATTCCTATGGCAGATTTGTTGAGTTACAGAGATGGTTTTTCAGAGCAGGGAACAGGAGATATTGATACCCATATTGCACCTTATGACAATCCATCTCAACCCTCCATAGTGTTATTGGCACATGATGGTGACAATGCTTGGGGAGGTGGTGCAAGTTACTACCAGCAAGCTGTGCCAAATTTCTCTAATGCGGTTGCCAATCAAGGTTATTCGCCGACGACTATTCAACAGTTTCTCAACGATCATCCTGTTTTGGAAAACGATGTGGTTAAGGTTGAGGATGGTGCTTGGGTTAATGCAGCTAATGATTGGGGAAGTCCACAATTTATCAATTGGCTGTGGCCGATGTACACATCTGATTATAAATTTGATGTAAATGGCTGGACGGAAGATGCTAGAAATTGGGCGGTGCTCACGGCAGCTGAAAACTATGTAATTATGGCTGAAGATTTGGAAGGTTCATTGGATATTTCAGATATCGTAAATCCATCTGTTTCATCATCTAATGCCGAATTGGCATGGCAATTTTTATTGCCGGGTTATACCAGCGGATATATGTACTATGGAAAAGCTTTGGACATGGAGGTAAAACAAAGCATTGCCGCCAACAATGCAGTAGCTTATGCAGAGTTGGTTATTAATTCTAATGTAGGTATTGATAATACAGCACCTTCCGTTTTCATTCCACAACGTTACCCTTACAACCCAGGTGAAATTGGTTTTGGACCAACTTATGGTTATCAACAGTATCAAAATGATGCTGATTTTATAGTTTGGACCTTCGCTTTTGATGTCAATGGTATTGCATCTGCTACGTTAAGATACAGAGTCGATAATGATGGCATTAATCCTTTAAACAATAATGATAACGAGACTTATATAGGTGGTGTTTCTGTAGGTTCTTGGCAATCTGTCAATATGATAGAACGTGTGTTTCCTAAAACCAATATTACCAATGATCCAGAGATTGATTTCTTTGTATTACCTGATTATATCGCCAATGAATACTATGCTGAAATTCAAGGATTATCGGAAGTTTTGGTAGATTATTATGTTGAAGTTACTGATAATAATGGCAATGTCGAAAAAAGTAAAATCCAGCACGTTTGGGTTGGTGAAAATTTAAATGTTAATCCAACAGTAAGTTTTACTCCAGAGAGCAATTATTCTGCCAATCCAATTGATGTTACCATAATGGCGGATGATTCCACAGATCCAAATCCAAGCATTTATTATACTATTGATGGAAGTGAGCCAACAACGTCTTCTGTTTCAGTTGTTGGCAGTACAATTGTCAATATAACACAAACGACAACTTTTAAGGCTTTTGCTGTTGATGTGGACGGGCATCAATCTGAAGTAATTACCAAAACATATAATATTGGCAGTGTTGATGGCTTTACAGTTTATTTTAAACCTCCTGTTTCTTGGGGTGTTACACCAAAAGTATATTGGTGGAATGCACAGCCCAGTGGTGCTATTTTTGATGCGATTTGGCCAGGAGAATTTATGCAAGTTTATGATAGTGACTGGTATAAATACACTTTTAATGCTGTGCATCAAATCAATATTATTTTTAATAATGGTGATTCTAATGGTCAGGTGGGTGTTAATCAAACTGAAAATATCACTGATATAACTGGCGAAATTTGGTACGAATGGGGAACTGGAATCATTTCGGGGGTAGATGATGATAAAATGACAGCACGAACCAAGCTATATCCAAATCCTGTCGATAGCTATATAAGGATTGACAGTGGTTTAAATTTTGATAGTTATAATATTTATGACCTTACAGGAAAGTTGATACGTAAAGGACTTATTAATGATAGATTGATCGATGTATCCTGTTTAAGTAAAGGGATGTATCTACTGAAACTTAAAGACAGTATATCCGGCATAATCAAATCTTATAAGTTTTTAAAGTAGCGTTTATTTAATTACTAGAGGTTGTCGAGTATAAGATATTGTTTTACGGTATTATATTTGTAACCCATAAGTTTGTAAAGGTATTTGGTTTTGGATTTAATCATGTAGGTAAAATTTTTATCGGAATTAGGTGTTTATCATTCATTGTTATAAGTACACAAAATGTTGCTAATTAGATAAAAAAAAGTAATATATATAGTGATTATATTGTCTTTTATTTCTCGATGCTTAATAATTTTCACCGAATTAAATTTGTATTTTTAAGCTTCTTGTATTATTTTATGTGATAAATTTGTCAAGGTTTTGTTTAAAATAATCGATAAATATTTTGTGATTAATTGCTGTGAAATGCGTATTTTTGGAAAAATAATAAGTATATAAGAATGAAGTTTTCCACTACTTCTTTGCGATCCAAGATTTTTTTATCTATGATTTTGCTAACATTTTTAGCATCTCTAATGATATTGACCGTTACTATTTCGCAATATAAAGAAGAAGCAGAAGATTATCACAAAAAGCGTTTATTTAGAAAAGAAACTGCTGTAAAAAAGCATATTCAAAGTATTTTGGATAACACTACTTATCAGGTGATTCCTCAGAAAATGCCGTATATTTTTAAAGATGAAATTAGTGTTTTGTCCAAAATTCATAATATGCCTATAAATATTTATGATTTTGATGGAGATTTATTAATTACTTCAAGATGGCACTTTAAGCAACAAAAACAGCCAAAGGATACGACTAGTATTGCGTATGTAATAAGTAAAATTGATGTTTTACCAGATAAAAGATATATAGAAAAGCACGAAGACCTTGATCAAGAGTTTCAATCATCTTATACATATATATATGATAAGAAATTTAAACCCATTGCTATTTTAAATTTGCCTTATTTGGCTGATAGTACTTTTTATAAGCGTGAGTTACGAGAGTTTTTGGGAAATTTAGCAAAAATTTATTTGTTGCTGTTTATTTTGGCTATTTTACTTTCATATTTTTTATCTCGTTATATAACAAAGTCGTTGAATGCGATTAACCAAATTTTGATGCATACTTCTTTTTTAAAGGAGAATCAAAAAATTGAAGTGAAAAACCCGAATGATGAAATAAATCAATTGATTGATTCATACAATAAAATGGTTGACAAACTTGAAGATAGTGCTAAGAAATTGGTACAGACAGAACGAGAGCAAGCTTGGCGCGATATGGCAAGACAAGTGGCGCATGAAATTAAAAATCCATTGACGCCCATGCGTTTGAATATTCAAAGTTTTCAAATGAATTTTAGTCCGGATGCACCAGATATCAAAGAGAAATTTAAGAATTTTTCAAACATGTTGATTGAGCAAATAGATATTATGAGCAATATTGCAACTGCTTTTTCTGATTTTGCCAAAATGCCAAAAGCGCAATTGCTGGAAGGTGATTTAGTTGAAGCTATTAAAAAAACGGTGGCGTTATATGATGATAATCAAATAAAATTTGTCTCAAATAAACAACAAATAATTTATGATTTTGATCGAAGTCAGGTACAACGCGTGATGACAAATTTGATTAAAAACGCTTTGCAATCTGTTCCAAATACTAGAAAACCTAAAATACTTGTTTCATTGTTTGAAGAAGCAAATTGTATTATGATTAAGGTAAAAGATAATGGAAATGGTATTTCAATGGCGCATGGTTCTCAGATTTTTGAGCCAAAATTTACGACAAAAAGTAGTGGCATGGGTTTGGGATTGGCTATTGTTAAACGCATTGTAGAAAATCATTTTGGAAGTATCCATTTTGAAACCAAAGATGGTGAAGGAACCGAATTTATGATTACCTTAAAAGGAAAGAATATATAATTAATAATTTTTTAAAATATACAAGATGAATTACGAAAATATTTTAACAGAGATCAATGAAGGTATAGGAACTATTACAATTAACCGTCCTAAACAACTCAATGCTTTAAATAGGCAAACTATTGAAGAGTTACACGATGCTTTTGATCAATTTGATAAGCAAGACACTGTGCGTGTTATTATCGTAACCGGTTCGGGTGATAAAGCTTTTGTAGCGGGTGCCGATATTAAAGAATTTATGAATTTTGATGCAGAACAAGGTCGTGGTTTGGCGCGGGAAGGTCAAGCCTTATTATTTGATTTTGTTCAAAATTTAGATACACCTGTTATTGCAGCCGTTAATGGTTTTGCTTTGGGAGGTGGTTTAGAACTGGCTTTGGCAAGTCATATTCGGATTGCTTCAGATAATGCTAAAGTGGGTTTGCCTGAGGTTTCCTTGGGTGTGATTCCGGGTTATGGTGGCACGCAAAGATTGGCACAGATAATCGGTAAAGGACGTGCTATGGAAATGATTTTAACCGCTGAAATGAAAGATGCGACGACGGCTTTGAAATATGGTATGGTTACAGAAGTAGTTCCTTTGGAAAATTTGATGGAAACAGCTGTTAAAAAAGCAAAAAAATTGATGCGAAATTCACCTATGGCACAATCCTTAGCTATAAAAAGTGTCAATGCGAGTTATTATCAAGAAGGATTTAAGGAAGAAGTAAACTTATTTGGACAAGCATTTACCACCCAAGATTTTAAAGAAGGTACCCAAGCTTTTGTAGAAAGACGTAAACCTAACTTTACAGGTAAGTAGATTTTATAGTAAAGTTTAAATAATTGATTTTTAATAAATTGATTAAAATAAAAAAGTCGCAAAGCTATGCTTTGCGACTTTTTTGTTGGTCTACCAGGGCTCGAACCTGGACTCTTCTGGACCAAAACCAGACGTGTTGCCAATTACACCATAGACCAATGTCCTTAAAAGTGGTGCAAATTTATATTATTTTTTTTAGTTCGCAAAACATTTTTTAATATTTTTTTTAAGAACATTTTTTTCTAAAAATGATATTTTTAAAAGAAAAATTATTAAAAAAATACCGCTTCATTTGAAGCGGTATTTTATAAAATATTAAACTTGGCTTACTAGAAAATATATCGTAAACCTGCTTGCATTTGCCATCTTGACAAAATGCTATTGTCTTTATAAAACGTTTTTTTCAAGTTGCTGTCAAAGGTGTAGATTGGATAATTTACGGGGGTGCCATTGTTATCGGTAAATGATACACCTATAGGTTGACGGTTGTTAGGGAGTTGTACCACACCCCAATCGCTGTCAAGCATATTTCCTAAATTTAAAATATTCAAATTAAATTGAATTTTTTGTGCGCCATTAAGACGTAAAGTTTGTGTTAATTTTAAATCTATTTTATTTCTCCAAGGACTTAAGATAGCATAACGCGTCATATATTCACCTCTATGTTCATTTAAATATTTATCTTGAACAACATAGTGATTAAAGGCTTCTTGCTGCATTAATTGTTGATTGGCGTCGCCGGCAAAAACCATTTGATTTACTTCATCTTTTTTAGGGATATAAATTAAATCGTTTAATCCTGATCCGTCTCCGTTGATATCACCTGAGTAAGTGTATGAGAAACGTCCACCTTGTGCCAATTCATAAACAGCAGCTACAGTAGTATTCCATTTATTGTTTTTGCCATATTTCCAAATTTTACTGCTAAATCCTACAAAACGATGTTTGTCGCCATATAGAGAAGGTGCGCTTATGGCTTGGTTAACATTGCCAAAAGCGGGGTTTCTGTCAAAGGCATCACCTGTAATTTCAGCTTCAATAGAAGTGGCATCGTTAGATAGCATGAAGTTGTATGCTAAACTTGTGCGGAAGCCATGTCCAAAATTTTCATTCATTTTAACAGTAAAGTTAAATGAATCGCCTATATCTGTATTGGTAAAGGTATATAAACCTGCGGGAATGCCTGCAAAACCACCATCTTGCATCGTAACGTGGTCTCCGTAAGTATAAACGGGTCTGTCATCAATAGTGCTATTAAGTGTTCCGCTAGGGAGATTTAATCCGTAATTACGCACCATCATAGCATTTACATCTTTTGTATAAGCTAAATCTACACTGGTGGTAAATCCGCCTCCAAAATTACCGTCAACACCTAAACTGCTTCTCCAAACTTGTGGAAATTTAAAGTCAGCAGAGGTTGGGGTCATATACCAACGGGCAACATTGGCTAAGTGGTTGCCAATCCATACAAAAGGTAAACGTCCTGTAAAAATGCCTGTACCACCACGAATAATAGCTGTTTTGTTTTTGCTAACATCCCAGTTGAATGAAAAACGAGGAGAGAATAAGAGTTTGGTAGATGGTAGGTTTTTAGGGTTGTAATTTATAGCTTTACCATTTTCATCATACCAAGTTAAATCTTCCATAATGTAACCATCTCCATTTTCTGCTTCTTCAATTTTGTCTAATACATAGTTGTCAGTATTAAAATACATAGGCTTGTCAACGCGAAGTCCTAAAGCTATTTTGAAATTGTCATTGATTTGAATTTCATCTTGTGCAAAAAATCCTAATTGTCCAACATCTAATTTGGTAACATTCCATTTGCCTTCAGCATCCGTATTTTTGGCAGCTGTAATTTTGCTGGCAATTGTTCCGTCAGCAATCGCGTCTCTGAAACTTTGCATGGTATAAGTACCAAAAATATCAAATCCGTATCCAAATAAGTTGAAAGAGTTGTTAAAACTGAATTTTTCAAAATTAAATCCGGTTGTAATTGTGTGGTTATTATGCGTGTAAGAAAAAATATCTGATGCTTGTAAAACTTTTTGGTCTAATGTGTTATGGATAGAAAATGGTTCGTGTCCTGCAATGATATAAGCTTGGTTGTCTTTAAAAATATTAATAACGGGTGCAGCTGTCGAATTGGGTTCTCTAAAATCATCAAAATGTGTATAGCCTGCTCTAAATTTGTTGGAAGAAGCGCCATTTTTTGAATTCCAATTGATTTCTGTTAAGAAAGAATCGATGTTGTTATTGATTCTATATCCTGAATTGTTAAATTGCATAACCGTTCTGTCCGGACCGCGGTGCATAATAGCATCGGGGTGTGCGTTTAAATCTCTATAAGCATTTAATCTATTATAAATAAATGAAACACGAAGGTTGTCCATGGCATTCCAGTCTAATTTTACAATTCCTTTTTGTGAGTATGTGTTGTGCAAATAACCTTCATAAGCACCTGTTTCATAACCGACACTTTTAAGTAAATTAGATACTTCGTCTAAATCAGATTTTGATACTCTTGAAACATTATCGCCGCTTCGTCCGGGTGCATTGGCAATATAATATGAACCTAAATCGCTTCGGTCATCTATTTCGGCATTGGCAAAGAAGAATAATTTATTTTTGATAATAGGGCCGCCTACACTAAATCCACCTTGTAATTGTTTTAAATCAGGAGAAAGCGTTGTGCTGCCTAAATTAACTTTACCAGTCATGCCTTGGTTACGGTAATAACCAAAGGCAGTGCCGTGAAAATGGTTGGTACCACTTTTGGTAACGGCATTGATAGCGGCACCTGTAAATCCGGATTGGCTGACATCATAAGGTGCGGTTGATACTTGAATTTGATCAATGGCATCCAATGAAATAGGTTGTGCATTAGATTGTCCACCAGGTGTAGCAGCATCCAATCCAAAAGGGTTGTTAAACACTGTTCCGTTTAATGAAAAGTTGTTGTATTGATCATTACGACCTCCAAAAGAATTACCACTGGCAGAGGGTTCTAAACGATAGAAATCTTTGGCAGAACGAGAAATTGTGGGCAATGCTTCCAATTCTCTATGACCAATACTGGTAGCAGGTCCGGTTCTTTCTTTGCTGGGTTTTTTGGCATCGTCTTTTAGGTTGATAACGACTGCTTTTAAAGAGTTTTTTTCTTCGATTAAATTAATAGCTAAATTTTTAGTTTCACCTAATTTAAGAAAAATGTTATCCATTTCGACTGTTTTGTATCCCACATATTTGATCACTACTTTATAAGGACCGCCAATACGTAAATTAGATAAAATAAAACGTCCGTTTTCTTGTGTAATAGTACCTGTTTTAGTGCCGGTAGGTGTATGCAACACCATTACTTCGGCACCTAACATAGGACCATTGCCATCTTTTACAATTCCTTTGATTTTGGAAGTGGTTACTTGTGCAAAGCCTGATGATATAATCAGCAGTAGCAATGCAAAAAATGTAAATTTTCTTTTCATAGTTTGAAATTTAGTTTAAAATTAAAATGATAGGCGAATTTAATAAATAATTAACAATTTATTTAGTTTAATTTGCAAAAGTTATCATCCGTAGATTGTTAATAACTTTTTGATAACAGATTGTTGCTATCCATTATTTATTTGAAGGGATTTTTGTTGTCAAAGATTTATGTTTTAGTGATAAAGTAGTGTGTTAAATAAACATTGAAAATTTTAAAATAGGTTGCAGTTTATGTATGATTTTAAAATTCTTTTATATTAAAATTTATTTGAAAGTGTTATTAATAGGAACAATATTTTTTTTGCGCGAGAATGCTTTATTAATACACAAAAAAACGCCTCGATTTTTCGGGGCGTTGTTATAAAAATCTATTTTATTTAGTTTATTCATCTTTCCATTCTGCTAAAAACAAATTTGTGTCGCGTGTACCATTGTTGTTTCTATTTGAACCAAAAATTAGTTTTTTGCCATCATAAGAGAACATAGGAAAAGCGTCAAAAATTTTGTCGTAAGTAATTTGTTCCAATTCGGTGCCATCTACATTAATCATATACAAATTAAAGGGAATTGTTTTGGTAATATGATTTGAGGAAAAGATGATTTTTTTGCCACTTGGATGAAAGAACGGTGCCCAGTTGGCAGCACCCAAATGGGTAACTTGTTGCAAGTTTGTGCCATCAGCATTGACCACGTAAATTTCCATATTGGTAGGCTCTACGAGCCCTTTGGCTAGTAAATCTTTATATTTTTTGATAGCTTCAGGTGTTTTAGGTCTTGAAGATCTAAAGACTAACTGCTTACTGTCCGGGGAGAAAAATGCACCACCGTCATAGCCTAATTCGTAGGTGATTTGTTTCACATCCGAACCATCGATATTCATGGTGTATAATTCTAAATCACCACTACGAGTAGATGTAAAAACGATTTTTGTGCCATCAGGAGAAACGGTAGGTTCTGCATCATATCCGGGCGTATTGGTTAACTGTTTTACGATTTTTCCATCGAGATTGGCGACAAATATATCGTAGCTCTCATAAATAGGCCAGACATATTTTCCATTTGTTTTTTCTGGTTCTGGGGGGCAATTATTGTCGGTTAAATGGGTTGAGCTATAAATAATTAAACTGTCACCCGGTAAGAAATAACTACAAGTTGTTCTGCCTAATCCGGTACTAAGCATTTTGGGTTTATGTACACTGTCGAGTGGTTGGTCGGCATTCATCACAAATATTTGATCGCAAGACACATTCCATTTGGGGTTACGTGCTTGAAAAACTAGTTTTTTATCGTCAAAACTCCAGTAAGCTTCGGCGTTATCACCCCCGAAAGTTAATTGTTTGATACTTTTAAAATGTTTTTTTTCTTTTTCGTAGATTATTTTTTGTGCTATTTTTGTTTTTTCGGATTTATCATCGGTTTTTTTTTGGGTATGTTTGCAAGCGCTGGCAAAAATGATAATGAATAAGGCGAGAATTGTGTTTTTTATTGACATTTTTATTTTTTTTGTATCTTGCAGGCAAAAATATAATAAACTTTTAATAATACAAGTTTATTATATGTTGCTAGTAGGAAAAATTGATTTTTGAATTGATTTTTTGTTTTTAAGTTAAAATATTAAACATGAATTATTTAGATATTATCATCATCATTGTTTTGGTTTGGGGGTTTTACAGTGGTTTTAAAAAAGGTGTTGTTTATATGCTGATTTCTTTATTGGCAATAGTAGTAGGAATTTATGCAGCGATTCATTTTTCGTATTTATTGGTTGGTAAATTGGGCGAATTTATAGGAAAAGACCCAGATCAACTTAAAATTGTCTCTTATATTTTGACTTTCGTAATTGTTTTTGGCTTGATGCACTTAATCGGTAAAATACTAGATAAATTTTTGGATGCTATTGCCTTGGGATTTCTCAATAGATTGGCGGGAGGCGCTTTGTCTGTTGCCATTAAAGTAGTTGTTTTGAGTTTGGCTTTATGGCTGTTTGATCAAGGAAATCAGATGTTTCCAATTGTGAAACAAGAAACTTTGAATGCCAGTGTTTTATATAACCCAATTAAGAATCTGTCGCCGGTTATTTTGGTCAATCTTAAAAAATTGCAGCATAACGAAATGCTTAAAGAATTAAAAGAAGAACATTTTAATACCAATTCTTTGCAGCAATCGCAAGATACGATTCCACAGCAACAAGACACTGTTCCACAGCAATAAGATTGGCAAATTACATTAATTTTGGAACTGAGTATTATAGGTGAAAACGATGTGTTTTTTCTTAGATAAAAGCATTTTGTTAAGTTTTTACAAATGGTTTTTATTTACGAAATTATAATTGTATTTTTGTGCTTAATTTAAAATGTTGTGCTTAAAAAGATTTCTTTAATAATAGCTGAGCCTTTTATATGGTTGACAAAATTTTATCAATATGTGATTTCACCATTATTGGGTCCTAGTTGCAGATATACGCCTACTTGTTCGTATTACACAGTTGAGGCACTCAAAACACATGGTTTATTCACCGGTGGTTGGTTATCTATAAAAAGAATTGTTAGTTGTAATCCGTGGGGTGGTTCAGGTTATGATCCCGTGCCAACCAAAGAAGAATTGGCGGATAGAAAGCATACACGTAAAAAATAAATAGTATAATTATGACGCATTTTCTCTCTATTGTTTGGAGTCCGGATATAGGTATTGACCTTGGTTTTTTTACCATTCGTTATTATAGTTTGATGTATATTATTGGTTTTGCAGCCGGTTATTACATTATGAAAAAGGTTTTTAAAGAAGAAAAATTATCCCTTACATATTTAGATCCTTTGCTTACTTATGCTATTATTGGTACTTTGTTGGGTGCGCGATTGGGACACGTGTTTTTTTATGATTGGGCGTATTACAAGTTGCATTTAGCAGAAATTTTATTGCCGATGAGAGAAACAGCAAATGGCTATGAATTTACCGGTTTTCAAGGATTGGCAAGTCATGGTGCGGCAATTGGATTGTTTTTGGCAGCTTTATATTTTTGGTATAAATTTTTAATAGGAAAGCATTCCTTTTTGTGGATTTTGGATAGAATTACCCTAACGATTCCTATTGGTGCTGGATTGATTAGATTGGGTAATTTATTAAATTCAGAAATTGTTGGAAAACCCACAGGGACAAATTTTGGTTTTATTTTTGAAAAATTAGGCGAACATTTTCCTAGATATCCCACCCAGCTTTATGAAGCAACAGCTTATTTTTTGATGCTTTTTTTGATGTTATATTTATATTGGAAAACAGACTTGAAAAAATATAGAGGTATGTTATTTGGAATCTTTTTTGCTGTTTTATGGAGTATTCGTTTTTTTATAGAATATTATAAAGAGGCGCAAAATGAAGAAGATATTGCACGTTTGCAAGCAACAGGACTCAATACCGGACAATGGTTAAGTATCCCGTTTTTTATAGTTGGCATAGGCTTAATATTTTATGCTTATAAATATGGACAAAAAAATAAAACATGAAAAATTTATTAGTATTTGCACTCTTTGTTTTTGTATTCTCTTCTTGTCAAAAAGAGGTGAAACCCACCATTGAAATTTTATCTGGTGAGATACAGCATACCACTGAGAAAGTTGCTTTAATAAAAAATCAGGATGGAAAAAATATAAGTGTAATATCATTTGACAATAATCATAAATTTGTAGATACTTTGTCTTTAAAAGAAGGCTATTATCGATTTTTTGTAGGTAGTGAATATACGCAAATCTACTTGCGTCCCGGAATGGATATTCACTTATCTTTGGATGTAAAAGACTTTGATGAAAGTTTGATTTATGCAGGAAAAGGTGCTGATATAAATAATTTTTTGGCAAAAAAAATACTGCTTTCGGAGGCATTATTACCAAAATCTTCTATGCAATATTTTGGCAAGTTAGATGAAAAATCGGTGGTGAGATTAATGGATAGTATTGAAAATGCTTATCAAGCATTGTTGTCAAATGCTCAAATTAATGATAAGCCGTTTGAGTCATTAGAACAAATGAAATATAAATTGGTAAAAGCTTCAAATTTATTAAAATATCCACTAGCCAAAGCTTATTTTACGCATAATGAAAAATATACTTTGCCCAAAAATTTTCCAAATCCGTTAAAAGGTATTGATTTTATGGACAGCGATTTGTTAAAAGTAAAAAAGCTTGCAACAAGCCTTTTAAAAGCAAAATTAAAAAAAGAAGTAATCAAAGATACGTCCACTATTTATGATGATTACTATGTTTTAAAATCACTTGAAACCGCCAAAGTATTGCCGGCATTAAAATCAAATTTAGCTTTTGATATTGCCCAATATGATTTGATGTACACCAAGCATTTAGACTCTTTTGTGCGTATTTTTAAAAAATTGAATGTCAATCCTGAACAAGGAAAAATAATTACTCAAAAATATGAGGCTATTAAGCAATTGATTCCCGGAAAAGTTTCTACCGATTTTATGGCACACGATATTAATGGAAAAACTTATCAATTAAAAGATTTTGCAGGAAAGTTGTTATATATAGATTTATGGGCAACTTGGTGTGCGCCTTGTCGTGCCGAAATACCTTTTTTGGATAAATTAAAGCTGCAATATAAGGACAAGCCTATTACTTTTTTAAGTTTGGATGTATATGATAGTGAAGATAAATGGAAGCAAATGCTACAAACACAAAAGATGAGCGGTTGGCAACTCATTTCGACCGATAGAAAAATGCCTTTTTTAGAAAATTATGTAGTAGATGGCATTCCACGTTTTATATTATTAGACAATGAAGGTAAAATTGTAGATGCTAATGCACCGCGTCCTTCTGATAAAATATTAATAGCATTAATAGAAAAAACATTAGCGAAAAAATGATTAAAATAAAAACAAAAGAGCAAATAGAATTGCTTCGTAAAAGTGCTTTGTTGGTATCTAAAACTTTAGGTATGTTGGCAAAAGAAGTCAAACCTGGCGTTACGACTTTATACCTTGACACCTTAGCCGAAACTTTTATTAGAGATCACGGTGGTATTCCTGGTTTCAAGGGATTATATGATTTTCCCAATACACTTTGTATGAGTCCCAATGACCAAGTGGTGCACGGTATCCCCAATAAAAAGCCACTACGTGATGGCGAAATTATTTCTATAGATTGTGGTGTGCTTATGAATGAGTTTTATGGCGACCACGCATATACTTTTGAAGTAGGTGAAGTAGCTCCCGAAATTAGAGAATTGTTACGGGTAACCAAGGAATCTCTTTATAAAGGAATCGAGCAATTTAGAGTCGGAAACCGTGTAAGTGATATTGGACACGCTGTGCAACAACACGCTGAATCTCACGGATATGGCGTAGTGCGTGAGCTCGTTGGACACGGATTGGGTAAAAAAATGCACGAAGACCCACAAGTTCCCAATTATGGACGTGCCGGACGTGGTAAAAAATTAAAAGACGGAATGGTTTTTGCCATTGAGCCAATGATTAATATGGGTACGCATCGCGTTGTACAGCTCTCTGATGGATGGACTATTTTGACCGCAGATCACAAGCCTTCGGCACATTTTGAACATGATATTGCTTTGATAAATGGTAAACCAGAACTCATGTCAACTTTTCAATATGTTTATGATGCGCTGGGAATAGAAACCGATGAGGAGAAAGCTTTTCACAATATATTTGAGGTGTAAATTTGTTTAAAAAAATACTAAATACTATTCCGCGTCCTTGGCTAATTAGAGCTGGTAAATTGGCGCGTCCAGTATTAGATTTATACTATCGGGGCAATACTTTTTTGGATCCGATAAATAATAAATCTTATCGCAAGTTTTTGCCTTATGGTTATGTAAATATTCGTAAAAATGCTTTGTCTCCTGGGACTTTGTCTCTGGAAAGACATCGTTTGCTTTGGTTGTATTTGCAACAAGAAACTAATTTTTTTAAGGCAAATTTTAAGTTGTTGCATATAGCACCCGAGCAAGCTTTTTATAAGCGGTTTAAAAAGATGAAAAATATTGAATATGTTACGGCAGATTTATATTCGCCACTGGCAGATATCAAGGCGGATATTACAGATTTGCCTTTTTCTGATCATACATTTGATGTGGTTTTTTGTAACCACGTTTTAGAACATATTCAAGATGATAATAAAGCAATGAAAGAACTTTATCGCGTGTTGAAACCTAGTGGTTGGGGAATATTTCAAATTCCTTTGGCGCAACAAAGAGACAAAACATTTGCCGATGATAGTATTACCGATCCTGATGAACGCACCAGAATATTTGGCCAATACGATCACGTTAGAATTTATGGAATGGATTATTTTGACAAACTAAAAGCGGTTGGTTTTAGGGTAGAAGCAATTGATTTTACAAAAAATATATCGTCGAAAGAAATTAAAAAATATGGACTTGTATCGGGCGAATTACTGCCAGTTGTGTATAAATAATTTATCGTTTTGATTTAAAAAGAATTTTATGAAAAAAATACAAACAGGAAATATTATACGCATTATTATTTGGTTGCTCATGTTGGTGGGAGGCGCTATTGTGAGTATTCATTACGATAAAATTTATTTTTTTGATTGGTTTAACAACGTTAAATTTCATGTCGCTACGATGATTCCCGGATATTTTTTGCTTAAACTTGTGCTCAAAATTGCTAGAAATACAGGTAGATATTTAGCAAAATCGGGTAGGGAAGGTGAATTGCCACGTCTAGAAACCAACAAATTGGTTACCGACGGTATGTATGCTTGTATGCGACATCCTATGCATTTTGGATTGTTGTTTTTTCCTTTGGCATTTGCCTTGCTATTGGGTAGTCCTGTTTTTATAATGTTTTTAGCACCTTTGGAAATGATTTTTATATTGCTGATGATTAAATGGGTCGAAGAACCTCAAGCCTATAAAAAATATGGTAAAGCATATTTAGACTACAAGAAAAAAGTGCCTTTTTTTAGTTTTAATCCTTCTTGTATTTCGCAATTACTCCACCCGGAAAATCCTTCTTAATAATTAACATAGATTTAGCATAATTTTAATAAATGCTATCGATTTAAAATTTATATATTTGCGTTATACATTAAATATGTATTTATTCATCATCATAAGTATAATTATTTTGATTTGTATTACTTTATTTTTATGGGTTTAAAAGTGATTGATATTTATTTGATGTACAACAATTTAATAAAAAAATAGACATTATGAAAATTAAATTTTTTCTACTATTGTTTTTGAGTTTTAGCATTTCGTTTGCTCAAGAAGATACACAAAACACACATAAAGGGCATTACAATAAAAGTAAATTTAGACAAATAACTGATTTGTTGCCTACGCCTAATACTTATAGAACGGCTGCTGGTGCGCCCGGACGTGATTATTTTCAAAACAAAGCCAATTACGATATACATGTCGAATTGTTTGATAATGAAAAACAACCTAAATTAGTAGGGCACGAAACGATTACTTATTTTAACAATTCACCGGATAAATTAGAATACCTTTGGGTGCAATTAGAGCAAAATAAAAGAGCACCAGATTCATATACCGATCAAATAAAAGATGATGGTAAAAATATGATGTTGCGTCCCGGAAAATTTATTTCGCAATATTCAAATAAAGGTTTTAAGGGTGGTTATCATATAGAAAAAGTACAAACAACTGGTGGCACTAATTTACCATATACCATTAATCATACAATGATGCGTGTCGATTTGCCTACAGCATTAGAACCCGGAAAAAACTTTTCTTTTAAAGTTAAATGGTGGTACAATATCAATGATTTTGTAGCAGATTGGGGACGTTCTGGTTATGAACATTTCAAAGATGATGGAAATAATCTATACATTATAGCACAATTTTATCCGCGCATGGCTGTTTATGACGATGTAAATGGTTGGCAAAACCTACAATTTATTCAAACAGGAGAATTTACCTTGCCATTTGGCGATTTTAAAGTTGAGATTACAGCACCTGCCGATCATATTATGGATGCTACTGGAAAATTATTAAACAGGAAAGCGGTAATGTCAAAAAAACAATACGATAGGTATTTAAAAGCCTTGAAAACTTTTGACAAACCAGTGATGATTGTTACCGCTGACGAAGCAAAAAAACATGAAAAATCAAGAAGTAAGGGCAAGAAAACTTGGAAATTTTTCGCCAAAAATGTACGTGATTTTGCATTCGCTTCTTCTAGAAAGTTTATGTATGATATGATGGCTGTACAATTAGATAGCAAAAAAACGCTTGCTGTTTCTATGTATCCAAAAGAAGCAAAAGTTTTGTGGCAAAAATATTCAACTAGAACCGTAGCGCACACTTTAAAAAGTTACTCAAAACGAATGTTCGATTATCCTTATCATAAAGCTATTTCTGTCAATGCGTTTCGTCAAGGAATGGAATATCCTATGATTTGTTGGAATTATGGACGTCCAGGAAAAGATGGCAAAGTTTCTGATAGATTGCGAAATGGAATGATTAAAGTCATTACCCACGAGGTAGGTCATAACTGGTTCCCAATGGTCGTAAATTCCGATGAAAGACAATGGATGTGGATGGATGAAGGCTTAAATACTTTTTCCGAGTTGTTGGCAGAACAAGCCTTTGAAAAAGAATTGGGTTTTTCTCTAAATTCAAGAGGCTTGCCCAAGCATATAGTTCCTTTTGTAAAAGGTGACCAAAGCAAAATGTTGCCCATTATGTCTAACTCAGATAATATGTACAACCGTAGTATGACAGCTTATAATAAACCTACTGCCGGTTTGTATTTATTGCGCGAAGTGATTATGGGACATAAATTATTTGACCACGCTTTAAAAACTTATGCCAATCGTTGGAAATTTAAACATCCCGAACCTGCTGACTTTTTTAGAACAATGGAAGATGATTCTGCTATTGATTTAGATTGGTTTTGGAATGCTTGGTTTTTTACCACTGAAGTAAACGATATGGCAATTGATAAAGTCGAAAAATTTTATGTAACCGATAAACCTACGCAAAGAATTAAACGTATGGCGAGAATGTATGGTATGAAAGTTGAGGATTTTCCGCCGTATGTTTCTTTGGTAACCGAGGACAGTAAGGATTTTACAAAAGATTTGAAAAGTAAAGAATCTTTTATTGAAAGATCGACTAGTATGAAAGATTTTTTAGCGGAGAATTTCACAAAAGAAGAAGTTAGAAATATCAAAACGCCAAAATATTTCTATAGAATTGCTTTTGAACAAAAAGGTGAAATGCCTATGCCTATTGTATTAAAAATTGTATATAAGGATGGCACGACAGTTCAAAAGATTTTTCCTGCAAAAGTTTGGCGGTTTAACAACAAAAAAGTCAGTAAGATGATTCCAAGTAGTAAGGAAATTGTCAAAGTGATTATAGATCCTGAAAACCTTACCGCAGATATTGACCAAACAAATAACGAATGGCCAAAAGTGAATAAAAAGTCTGAGTATAAAAAGTTGAAGGAAAAAATTAATAAGTAGTACCATAAATTAATTAAAAGTTTACAGTTGATATGACCATCAGAGTACAAGTCATAAATAATGTATATCTTTGCGTAAAATAGTTTAAAATGACTTTCTTATTTATCAGTTATAGCGAAATATTTGTCGTCATTTTTGTGATGCTTTTGATTTTTGGACCTGAAAAAATGCCCGAAATAGCCCGTAATCTGGGTAAAGGCATACGCCAACTTCGGGATGCTAGTACTGGCGTGAAAAACGAAATACTTAAGGAAACACAAAAGGCCGGCATCGATACAAAAGCTGTAGAAAAACTTAAAAAAGAGATTAAAGATACCAAAAAAGTGATGAATATCAAGGAGGAAATTACCAATACGATTAAACGTTCATAATGGAACATTTGCTGTACTGGGATCAAGAAGTTTTTTTGTATTTGAATCATTTTGGTAACAAATCATTTGACGATTTTTGGCTTTTTGTGACCAATCAAAGACATTGGACTTTTTTATATTTGCTGGTTGTTATAGCATATTTTTATTTTTTAGGTTGGAAAAAAGGTTTGATTGCCACACTTTTTGCTATGGCTATTTTGGGATTTTGTAATGAATCTACCGATTTTATAAAAGATACAGTACATCGCTTGCGTCCTTCTGAATTGCCTGAATTGTCAAGCAAAATAAGAGCCTTAATACATCCGCATAATTATAGTTTTGTGTCAGGACACGCTTCTAATTCTACACTGTTTGTATGGTTTAGTATTTTCTTGTTAAAGAATTACACAAAATGGATTTTTTTATTGGTAATTTGGTGGCTTTTCTTTATGTACAGTCGTATTTATGTGGGCGTACACTATCCACTTGATATTATTGTTGGAATGATTTGGGGATTCTCAATTTTTGTATTTGCCAAAAAAATTTACAATAAGTGGTTTTTAAATATTATTTAGACTTTGATATTTTGTGATATTTTTTTATCAAAATATGTTAAAATAAAAAAAATAAAGTAACTTTGTTGCTCGAAAATTTATAAGAATGAAGATATCGTATAATTGGATAAAACAATATATTGAAATTGATTGGGACGCTGTAAAAATAGGAGAATTGCTCACTGATTTAGGTCTCGAAGTAGAAGGAATAGAAAAGTTTGAAAGCCTTAAAGGCGGTTTAAAAGGTGTGGTAACCGGTAAAGTTTTAGACGTTACCAAACACCCTAACGCTGATAAACTATCTATTACCAAAGTTGATTTGGGCGATGGCAATCCTGTGCAAATTGTATGTGGCGCACCAAATGTTGCTGCTGGGCAAGTTGTTCCTGTAGCTACGGTTGGAACAGTTTTATACGATGAAAATGACAAAGAATTTAAGATAAAAAAAGGTAAAATTAGAGGCGAAGAAAGTCTTGGAATGATTTGTGCCGAAGATGAATTGGGATTGGGCGACAGCCACGATGGTATTATGGTTTTTGAAGCTGAAACACCAGTGGGTAAACCTTTGAAAGATGTTTTAGGTATTGAAACAGATGAGGTATTTGAAATTGGATTAACACCTAATCGGGCAGATGCTATGAGTCACTTAGGTGTGGCTAGAGATTTAAAAGTCGGTTTGTCACATTTAGGTATAGATGCCAAATATGACACGCCTTCGGTTTCGGCTTTTAATATTGATATTAAGCAACGTCCTATCCAAATAGAAATTGGCGATGTAGAAAAATGTCCTAGATATGTTGGTATTACGATAAATGGTGTAAAAGTGGCTCCTTCACCGCAATGGTTGCAAAATAGATTGCGCGCTATTGGATTATCGCCCATTAATAATATTGTTGATATTACCAATTATGTTATGCACGATGTAGGACAACCGCTTCATGCTTTTGACAAACAAAAAATACACGGAAAAAAAGTTATTATAAAAACAGCTGAAAAAGGCGATAAATTAACGACTTTAGATGGTGTAGAAAGAGTTTTAGATCCCGAAGATTTGATTATTTATAACGAAAAATCACCGATGGTTATTGCTGGTGTTTTTGGTGGTATAGATTCTGGAATTACAGATGAAACAACAGAAATTTTTCTTGAAAGTGCCTATTTTAATCCGGTGAGTATTAGGAAAACAGCCAAACGACATGGGTTGAACACAGATTCTTCTTTTCGATTTGAACGTGGTATCGATCCCGATTTAACAGATTATGCACTAAAAAGAGCCGTAATTTTAATCAAAGAAATTGCCGGTGCTGAAGCAGTTACTGATATTATCGACGAATATCCAAATCCAATTCAATCGCATCAAATATCGATTACTTATGAATATTTGAATACTTTGATTGGTAATAGAATTGATAAAAATATTATTAAAAATATTTTGGCTTCTTTGGAAATCAAAATAAATTCTGAAACCGAAAATGGGTTAAATTTAACAATCCCTGCTTATAGAGTTGATGTAACGCGTCCAGCAGATATTGTCGAGGAAATATTGCGTGTTTATGGATATAATAATATTGATTTTTCAACTAAAGTGAATGCCAGTGTTGAGCCTTCTGACCCATTTGATTCATATAGATTAGAAAATATTATTGCAGATCAATTGCGTGCCAATGGATTTGCAGAAATTATGTCCAATTCGTTGACAACACCTAAATATATTGAATTATCTGAAGTGATTAATGATAAATCTACTGTGAAAATTCTTAATCCTTTGAGTCAAGATTTATCGGTTTTGCGTCAGTCTATGTTGTTTAGTGGATTAGAGTCAGTATTATATAATGCTAATAGAAAAAAATCAGATATAAAATTATTTGAATTTGGAAAGTTGTACAATCAATATGGCGAAGAAAAATATGTCGAGGATAAGCATATGAGCTTATTTGTTACCGGAAATATTTATGCTGAAAATTGGATTACCAAACCTCAAAAAACAAATTATTTTTATCTAAAAGGAATGCTTGAAACAGTATTGCAGCGTTTTGGTATTAAAAATTATTCTGTAAAACCTAACGACAATTCCGATTTAAGCGATGCAATATTAATTGAAGTAAATAAAAAGAAAATTGCAGAATTGGGTAAAGTACATAAGAGAATTTTAAAATCATTTGGGCTAACGTCAGATGTGTTTTATGCTGATTTTTATTGGGATAATTTACACGAGGAAGCTAAAAAAAATGCTGATGTTAAATACACTGAAATCCCTAAATTTCCTAGCGTTAGAAGAGATTTGGCATTAGAAATAGATAAGTATGTTAATTTTAAAGATCTTTACGATACAGCTTTTGATACAGAAAGAAAATTATTGGTTGGTGTAGATTTATTCGATGTTTATGAAGGTGATAAAATGCCTGAAGGTAAGAAATCTTATGCTTTGAGCTTTATCCTTCAAGATAAATATAAAACATTGAATGATAAATTAATAGATAAATCTGTAAAGAAAATACTACAAAATTTCGAGAAAAAATTTGACGCAAAATTACGTCAATAGTATTAGAAAGAAATTTAAGAATATATTTATGTTGCCTCACAAGTTTTGTGGGGCTTTTTTGGAATGCTTATTTATGCTTTATTATAGCTTGTAACCTAATTCCGTTTTTATAAGGTCGCATATTCATAATTCTTTTTTTTAAAATCCAAGAATCAATTTGGCAATAGTAAAAAAGATATAAATACCAAATATATCGTTGCTGGTGGTGATAAAAGGACCGGTGGCAACAGCAGGGTCAATACCTTTTTTGTGTAGAAAAATGGGCACAAATGTGCCGATTAGCGCCGCCATAATAATAACTGAAACCAAAGAAATAGCAACCGTAAAAGACATTTTTAAATTAAAACCTATCAATAAATCGCTTAGCAAAAATTGACCTATAAGCATGAGAATAATGGCTAAAATAATACCGTTAATCAAACTTAATAACAATTCTTTGCTCAATCTTCTCCAAATAGATTCGGTCAATGAATTATTGGCAAGACCTTGTACCACAATGGCTGATGATTGTACGCCAACGTTACCTGCGGTAGCGGCAATGAGTGGGGTAAAAAAGAACAATGTACTGTACTTATGCATGGCACTGTTAAAACCACTTAATACAATGACACTTACAAAACCGCCTAAAAGTGCAATGATGAGCCAAGGCAAACGCGCTTTGATTAATTGTGCCATTTTATCATCAGCTTCAATGTCATCGGTGATACCGGCAGCCATTTGGTAATCTTTTTCGGCTTCTTCTTTGATATAATCTACGACATCATCAATGGTAATCTGTCCGACCAATGTTCCCAATTCATCAATTACTGGGATGACAAACAAGTCATATTTTTGCATAATTCGGGCAACTTCATCAGCAGAGTCGTTTACTTTTACAAAATGAATATTGGGATTAAAAACTTCTTTGATAGGTGTTTTGGTAGAGGTTGTCAATAATTTTTTTAAAGACAACCTGCCTTCCAAACGATTGTGGGCATCTACTACATAAATGGTGTGTACTTTATCTACTGCTTCGGCTTGATGACGCATTTCTGCGACGCTGTGCAATACATTCCAGTTTTCGTTAACCTTTATGAATTCTTTCCCCATCAATCCACCTGCCGTATCCTCGTCATAGCGAAGCAACTCAACAATATCTTTGGCGTGCCCTTTGTCATCGATATGCGAAATTACTTGCTCTTTTCTGTGTTCGGGCAAATCGGCAATGATGTCGGCGGCATCATCGGTTTCCAATTCTTCAATCTCTTCAGCAATTTCTTTAGCCGATAAGTTTTTAAGAATTTTTTCTTGTACATCATCGTCTAATTCGGCAATAATATCGGCGGTGATATCACTGTCGAGCAAACGGATAACAAACAGCGCTTCTTTAAAATCTAAATCTTCTAAAATATCGGCAATATCTGCGGCATGCAGTCCTTCTAATAAGCTGGCTACCTTTTGTATATTTTTTTGCTCAATATACTTTTGGAGTTTTGAGATCGATATGTTTTGTTTGTTATTTATCATTTTGAATACATTGGGCTAATCCTACAAATTCTTCAGGTGCTAATTGCTCCGGTCGTTTGGCAAAGATACTATCTTGTTTTAAATTATCGCTCAAATTATAGGATTTTAAACTATTTCGCATGGTTTTTCTTCGTTGGTTAAAAGCTGTTTTGACCAATTGTTTTAAATATAGATAATCTATATCTGGAAAAATATCTTTTCTGACCAATCTAATTACAGCCGATTTTACTTTGGGTGGCGGATTGAAAACTTGTTCGCTCACTTCAAATAAATATTCGGTATCATAATAGTTTTGTACCAAAACCGATAGAATGCCATATTTTTTATTGCCATGTTTGGCTGTAATTCTTTCGGAAACTTCTTTTTGAAACATTCCCGAGAACTCAGGAACCAAATTCTTGTTTTCTAATGCTTTGAATAAGATTTGCGTAGAGATATTATACGGAAAATTACCGGTAATTCCAAAACTTTCTCCTTTGAATAAGTCTTGTAAATCGAGTTTTAAAAAATCTGCTTCAATAATGTGATCCTTTAATTTTGGAAAGTTTTTTTGCAAATAGGCAACAGATTCCGAATCAATTTCAACGACAAAAACTTCTTTGTCTTGTGGGTCTAACAAATATTGTGTCATAACACCCATGCCGGGACCAATTTCCAATATCTTGTTATAAGTATCGTTTTGCAAGGTGCCGGCAATTTTTTGTGCGATATTTTTATCTGTTAAAAAATGTTGTCCTAAATATTTTTTGGCTTTTACCTGCATGTGAAGCTGAATTTTGACAAAGTTACAAAAAATATACTGTTGGCTAACTATTTGATTTTATATAACAATAAATCCCGTTTTTTTAGGAATTATAAAACATTGATTTTAAGCCAATTCTATGATTTATGCTATTTTATTCAATAATAATTTTTTGACTTGTAATAAATAAGTCATTTTGAATAATTATTAGATAAAAACCACTCGAAAACGATTTAATATCGATAGTTTTATTAAATTTTTGCGTAGCAAGTTTGTTATATTTTCTGGCAAATACTTGTCGTCCTGTCATATCTAATAATTGTATATCAATTGGATGTTGATTGCTTGGATTTTTTATGGAAATATGAATGGTGTTTTTTGCCGGATTAGGATAAATATGCGTTTTTATATTTTTATAAGTTTCTGCAGATTGCGAATTAATAACCGTGATAACCCCTTTGCTTAAATCGCCAAAATAAGCATTGTGTCCCTTGATCATGATTCTGCCGTTTTGAGTGTTTATTCCCATAGGAACAGCGATATTCGCACTGCCCGAATTGGGCACATTTTCTGCTAAAATATGTGAAAAGCTATAGCCGTTGTCCGTTGAAAAGTAGATATCGACATGGCTACAATTAACCAATCCACCGTTTGTGTTGGCAACATTCCAAGTGATGTTTTGATTGGAAGTTATTTGCCAAGTTTCATCGGTAGTTTGTGAAGTAATTCTAAAAGGTCCCGTGTTTTGATCTACGCTAAAACTCACAAAATCATAAGGCGATTGTCCGCCGCCTACGTGGTGGTCTCTTACGCTAAGGGCAAAAGTAAAATCTCTGTTTACAGCAGGAAGTACTTCCCAAGTATTGGCATAAGTGCCATCAAAAATGTTTGCTACCTTTGGTAAAATTCGCATGCCGATTTGTTTTGGCTGATAGGTTCGAAATAAAGCGCCTTCAATCTTGTCATCAGCAGGTATAGAAGCATTTAGGTTACTATCGGTTTCCGGGTCAAATTCTTCCCAGCAAAATGTGAGTGGATCACCTTCTGCATCTGTGGCAGTTGCCCATAAAATTATGGGGGTAGATTTTGGAATATAAGCTATTTGATTTGTCGGTAAATCAATAATGGGTTTATGATTTCCCAAATCTATCAATTGTGCACAAGTCGCTTGCTGTGTTACAAAATCTTTGCATTCTTGGATGTTTGCAATACTAAAATAATCATTGCTGTTATTTTGTACATTTGGACTACAAACGCCTGCATAAGCCATAATGGTGCTACCACTGCCGGGTTCTATAGAAGTGGGCAAATTTCTTTGGTTGTAGCAAGAATTTCCAAAAGTGTGGTTACAATTAAAAGAATGACCAATTTCGTGCGCTACATAATCTACGTCATAAGTGTCGGTTACCGGATAATCAGAGCCCGTTACACAAGCACCTTTGTTGCTACTACAAATAACACCCAACAGGGAACCGCCACCATATTGATTGGTTGAGAAAAGGTGTCCGCCGTCGTAGTTGGTATTTCCAATATGATTGTTTAGCACGTTGGTATTTCCATAAACCATACTGCCAAGGTCATCGTTGTCGTAAGGGTCGGTATCGGCATCGAGGAAAATAACATCTCTTTCATTGGGAACCAATTCCAATAAAATGCCAAAATCTCTTTCATAGATGGTATTAACGCGGTCAATTGTCGTAATAACGGCAGCTAAAACAGCATCTTTTTTTTCTGCATCTGTGGCATTGCTCGAAAGCGTACCTGCTTGGATGGCGCGGTCTATATGAAACTGTGAATATTCACCGGTTGTACCAATGGCATACCTGTATTTTCTTAAATAATCATCATCGATTTGTGGGTTAGGGGTAGATTTTATTTCGACAAGCTTTTTTTCCTGATGTGAAAAATTTTGACAATTAAAAGGTATTCTAAGCAAGGATTTTGTGTTGTAAACAAGGTAATCTTGTGTACTCAAATTGGCAGGCTGAATGGATAAAGTTGGTTGTTTGTTTCTGTAAATACTGATGTAAATTCCCATTGGATTTATTGTAATGCTGGCACTTACAGTAGGATTTTTTACGCCGTAACCTCGATAAGTGTGTATTTGGGGCGTCGATTGTGCCAATTGTTTTGACATGCTACCGGATTTATATATTTTATAGGAAACGAATTGTCCATTATCATCGGGAATCTCAATTTTTATGTTTGACAATTGATGTGAATACAAGTCGGGTGCTTTAGCCATGTATTGGTCAATAGACTGAGTGTCTGCGTGATATGCAATATAAGATGAAGGTGTTCTGTCTTTTGAAAACGAGTTGACAACCAAATTCTTATGATCAATTCTTTTCCAAAAATTTTGTTGAGAAAAGCTCGAAAGATGCCCCAAAATCATTAAAACAATAAGTAATTTAGTTTTCATATATTCGTTTTTTTTGTTAAAAAAATCGAGTGAATGGTTCATTTCTTTTGTCGTATTTTATGCCCTGTAACATCGACGATTTTATGCCGATATTAAAGTACCACGAAGTATAATTCTTTGAGGGTGACCAAGTAAAACTCATCTGCCAACTTTTTAACTCGCGGGTAAAAGTAAAATTATTGTATTTGGTAAAGTCCATATTTACCAAGTCATATCCGGTTATAAAACGCATATTCCAGTTTTCAGAAAACTTGACGTTTCCGGTAAAATTTAAAGTGTGTGTGCTGATTTCATCAAACAACAAATTGCTAAGTGGTGCGTAGGCTTTGTTGTTATAGTTAAAGGTGTAACTTACATTCAGATTCCAAATAATGGGATTGTTAAAGGCATCTAAAGTAATTTCTTTTTGGGTTGTTTCTTGGGGCGAATCTATGTTTGGTCTGTTTGTTTTCTTTTCCTTCTTTTTAAAAGTTTTGTTGCTAAAATTGTAGCCCGAAGTAAGGTTTAAGTTTTTAAAATGACCTAGACCTTGACCTTGTCCAATAGCAAGCTTGTTTATGTTTTGACCATTGCCATCTACGGCATATAAATCAAAACTAGAATTGATATTTACTTGCAAACCTTCTGTAATTTTTTGAGAACTCGACAGTGTAATATTAGACATTTGCAAACTGTCTTTTAAAAAATTGTAATTAAAATTGGCATTTAAAAACCTGATTTTTTTATCTTTTTTGTCAGAAGATTTTATTTTAGCTTCAAATTGGTTGCTTACATTTAGCGAGAGCGATTTGCTTTCATTCATTCTAGGCAATCCGTAAATACTGTTTTCTAAAGTGGAATATGAAATCTCTTCATTTAGTTTTAGGTAAGTTTTAGTATATCCGGCGTGGTCAATAGGGGCGTAGCCGTAGCTCAAACTTGGCGTGGTCGTTTGTCGGATTCCTTTTATTTTGTGTTGCTCGCCAAATAAAAATGTACCGTATAAAGATGTGGATAATGAAGCAGAAAAATCGATGTTTCTAAAGGCATTAAAGCCTTTTTTTTCGGTGGTAATTACCTCGCCGACGCCGTTGTTTGCGGTAGCATCCCAATATTTTTCTACGGATTGAAACAGCCAAACTTCGGTGTAGTTAATAGAAGGTTGCAAATTGAAATATTTAAAGAGTTTCATATTGGTGCTAATCGGGATATATTGTTTGACACCCATTCTGCTTCCTTCCCATAAAGCGCTTGTTAGGAGTAAACTGTCTGTGGTTGATATTTTGTCGAGCGCATTCATTTTGTAAGTGAGATTTATTTTTTCTAAGGCATTTTGTTTTCTGCCATTTTTTGAAAAAGGATAAACCCTACTGAGATTCAAATTAAATTCTGGCAAATTCAAATCTATTTTTTGGGTATTTACATTTTGATTGTGGTTTAGCGAAAGCGAAAAATCAATAGGCAAGTTGGCAAATCTTTTGGTATAAGTAATATTTGAGGAAAGTGTATTTTGCAAAGTGTTTGCCGGGTTTATTACATTTTCATAATTGTTGGTATTCCTAAAATATTGGCTGCTTCCAAAATTTACATTGGTTGAAAAATTGCTCAATGGACTACTTTTTGCGTCTTTTGAGTGATGCCACATAATATTCCAAGAAATGTTCTTTTGGTAGCCTTCCAAACCTCTTTCCAAAGTGATGTCGTTATTATATCTAAAGGCAAAATTTCCGCCAAATTTATAACGTTTTTTATAATTGGATGACAAGGACATCAAGTAACTCCCATCGGTAAAAATATCTCCGGTAACTTTTAAGTCGGCATAAGGACTCATTGCCCAGTAAAAGCCACCGCCGGTTAAAGAGAATCCGTGCCGGCTGTCGGCAAATGAGGGTAAGATAAAACCGGATGTTCTTTTGGTTGTAAGCGGAAAAAATCCAAAGGGAATTACCACGGGTGTAGCCACATCTTCAATCCACATTTGTGTGGTGCCGATTACAATTTTCTTGCCGGGCACAATTTTGGCTTTTTTGGCTAAAAAATAATATTCTGGATGTTCTAAATCTTTAGAAGTCGTAAATTTGACATTTTTGACAAACATAATGCTGTCGTTATACTTTTTACTGACTTCACTTACCAAACCAAATTCGCCTTCGCGCGTGTAAGTGTTCCATACCAAAGCTTTTTTGGTTTCAAAATTAAAGCGAATGCTATCATTCTCAGTTTCAGTATTTCCTTGTTTAAAAACAGGTCGTTGCGATAGTTTGCCTAATGAATCTAAAATACGACCAGCATAAACTTCTTTTTTGGCATAGTCGATATAGATAACACCAGCGGTTAAATCTATATCTTCGTAGTGAATATGTGCTTTGTTATAAAGTTTTATGTATTTTTTTTGATTGTTTACTTCGGTATAATCTTCAGCGAAATGGGTGATTTTTCCTTTTAAAGTTCCAGATTTTTGAATAGTATCACTTTTAACCCTAGTACTATCTTTTGAAATAGTATTTAATTGCTTGGCTAAAATATTCTTCTCGGGACTATTCTTCTTAAAATCAGTTGTTTTTTTTGAAACAGGAAATATTTTTTTTCCTTCTATAATTTGAGCAAAACCAGTAGTAATATTACAAAAAAAAGCAATTAAAATTACCCCAAAAGATATTTTGGTAAACAATTTGCTTATAGTATTTTTGTAAATTGACATTTTTATGTAAAGGGGTATTATTTTTTTGTTAGTGTATGCAAAAACTTGCACAAGGCAAAAATATGACTTTTTACTTTAAAAGTTGCTAAAACAGAACAAATCTATGCAAAATATATCAATACGTTTTTTATGGTTTATTTTTATTGCAATAATTATGCTAAACCCGTCCGAGTACATTTTTGGACAACAAAAAAAGTTTAAGGTAGTTATTGATGCCGGTCACGGTGGTCATGATAGTGGCACAACAGGAACCGGAAAACGTAAAAAAAGAGAAAAAGATATCGCTTTGGCGGTCGCTTTGTTGGTCGACAAAAAACTAAAAAAATATACAGATATTAAACCTATTCTTACCCGAAAAAAGGATGTTTTTGTAGAGTTGTATGAAAGAGCAGCAATTGCCAATAGAAATAAAGCCGATTTATTTATTTCTATACATTGTAATGCCAACAAAAACAGTCGTGCAAATGGTTCGGAAACTTTTGTCTTGGGAATTCATAGGAATAAGGATAATTTAAATGTTGCCAAGCGGGAAAATTCGGTTATTAAATTAGAAAAAGATAATAAATTGCATTATGAAGGTTTTGATGCGGAGCACCCCGAATCTTTTATCGGATTAACGTTGGTGCAAGAGGCTTTTTTAGACCAAAGTATTATGATGGCTTCCCTTATTCAACAAGAATTTGGAAAATCGCTTAAAAATATTAAAGATAGAAGTGTACAGCAAGCAGGTTTTGCCGTATTACGTCTGACGTATATGCCAAGTGTATTGAGCGAAATAGGTTTTTTGTCTAACGATAAAGAGGAAAAATTTTTGAACACCAAAGTGGGTCAAGATAAAATTGCAATTGCTATTGCCAACGCGATTGTAAAGTATAAAAAATCGATTTATAACAATACACCGAATGCTTCGCAAATAACGCATAAGACTGATAAAGAAGATGTTAATAAATATGAAACAAAAATATACCCGGACATTACGTTTAAAGTGCAATTGATGGCAACAAGAAAAAAAATTAGCTTGGATAATAAAATATTTAAAGGGCTAAAAAATATCCGTATGCTTAAAATAGGCATGTGGTATAAATATTTTGCAGGAAGTACTTCCGATTACAATGAAATCGTGCGGATAAAACATAAGGCGCACCAAAAATCCTTTAAGCAAGCTTATATTGTAGCCTATAAGGGGAAGCAACGAATGACCTTATCCAAAATTTTACATAAAAAATAACTTTTATCAACTTTTTAACCTATTTTTAGCCTTAAATTTGAGTGAATATGAAAATTAAAAGAGAATATAAAACGGCAATCATAGTTGTGTTGGCTGTTATGTTGGCTATTTGGGGGTTTAATTACCTCAAAGGCAAGGATATACTTAGCAGTTATCAAACCTATTATGCCATAACAAATAATGTTGAAGGGGTTGTAAAATCGACGCCTGTAACGCTTAAAGGAATTCAAATTGGCAATGTCAAAGATTTTAAATTTTATAATGGCATAGAAAAAACGCTTTTAATCATCAGTATTGAAGACAAATTCCATTTTAGTAAAGACAGTAAAGTCAAAATTTATGGAGGAAGTATTATGGGTGGTAAAAGTGTTGCTATTACAGTAGGTGAGGATGCTGTTATGGCAAAAGATGGTGATACCTTAAAAGTAGAAAAATCACCTGGAATGTTTGATTTGGTGAACGATAAACTCACACCTTTGCAAGATAAGTTAGAACATATTCTAGCTTCAACAGACACATTATTGTTGAGCGTGAATAAAATTTTAAACCCGGCTACGCAGCAACATATTGTACAAAGTTTGGCAGATTTAGAAGTTACGATAAGGGCATTTAAAAAAACATCTGTACGTTTTGATCAAATCTTACAAAAAAATCAAATGCATTTAGATAGTTCTTTTGAAAATATCGATAAGCTATCGGCTAATTTTGTGCAATTAAGCGATTCGCTTAAACAAATACAACTCGGTAAAATTGTAAACAATCTAAACCAAACGATTGCCAAAATAAATACAAGTGTCGATAAGCTTAATAAAGGCGATGGAACGATGTCTAAATTATTGAATGATAAAGAATTATATGAAAATTTAACCAAAAGCACCAAAGAATTGCAAAGTTTATTAAAAGACCTGCAAGAAAATCCGAAACGATATGTACATTTTTCTATTTGGGGCAGAAAAGATAAAAAAGAATAAGTTTTAATTGCTTTTTTGGGCAGTTTTGACCTTATATATAAATAACTCAATATTATAACTATGATAAGCAGTATTATATTTGTCATTATTTTGGTCGTTGGCGTTGGATATTTTACGATGAATATCCGTAAAGCTATTAGAAACATCAAATTAGGAAAGCCTTCTCACCGCGATGACCGTCGTAAGGAACGTTGGCGTAACATGACGTTCAAAGCATTTGGACAGCAAAAAATGTTTAAAAGACCCATTCCGGCAATGCTTCATTTATTTGCTTATTTGGGGTTTATCATTATAAATGTTGAAGTGTTGGAGATTATTATCGATGGTGTTTTTGGCACCCATCGTGTGTTTGCGCCACTTGGCGGAGTTTATAATTTTTTAATTGGATTTTTTGAAATATTAGCAGCATTGGTAATTATAGCGGTTGTTATTTTTTGGATACGTCGTAATATTATCAAATTGATGCGTTTCCAAAATCCAGAAATGAAAGGTTGGCCAAAGAATGATGCCAATATTATTTTGTATTTTGAAACAGTTTTAATGTCGGCATTTTTGTTTATGAATGCAGCAGATCACAAATTGCAATTGCTCGAATTTGGACATTATCATTTTGACAAAGGTATTGTAGGTGGTTTTCCTGTCAGTTCATACTTAATGGGATTGTTACCCAGTGCGCCAGAATCTTTGGTGTTGATTGATCGCGGAACTTGGTGGTTTCATATTATTGGAATTCTTGTTTTTCTAAACTATTTATATTGGTCAAAACACTTACATATTTTACTCGCTTTTCCTAATACTTTTTATGCCAAATTGCCACCATTAGGTAAGTTGGATAATTTGGAAAGTGTTAAAAACGAAGTAGCATTAATGATGGATCCCAATGCTGATCCTTATGCAGCACCTGCTGATGATGCGTCAGATCCCGAACGATTTGGTGCTAAAGATGTTTTTGATTTAAAATGGATTAACCTCCTTAATGCTTATACTTGTACCGAGTGTGGTCGATGTACTGATGTTTGCCCTGCCAATCAAACCGGTAAAAAATTATCGCCGCGAAAAGTGATGATGGATGTGCGTGATCGTTTGGAAGAAGTGGGTAAAAATATAGACAAAAATGGCAAATTTGTCGATGACGGAAAATCTTTATTAGATTATATGGATAAAGAAGAAATATGGGCGTGCACTACTTGTAATGCTTGTGTTGAAGAGTGTCCGGTTGAAAATGCACCGCTTGATATTATCATTGAAGTACGTCGTTATTTGGTGATGGAAGAATCCGCAGCGCCTAACGAATTAAATATGACTTTTACCAATATAGAAAATAATGGTGCGCCTTGGCAATACAGCCAAATGGATCGACTTAATTGGGCAGATGAGGACTAAAATATTTAATGCTCATTTTATAAAATAAACAAATCAACAGTAAATAATAATATTATGTCAGAAAAAATTAAAGTAAGAACCATGGCAGAACTCGCCGCAGAAGGCAAAGAACCCGAGATATTGTTTTGGGTAGGCTGCGCCGGAAGTTTTGATGACAGAGCAAAAAAAATAACCAGAGCTTTTACCAAATTGCTTAATAAAGCAAATGTTGATTTTGCGGTGCTTGGCACCGAAGAAAGTTGTACGGGTGATCCTGCTAAACGTGCCGGAAATGAATTTCTTTTCCAGATGCAAGCTTCAATGAATATAGAAGTGATGAATGCTTATAATGTAAAAAAAATTGTAACTACTTGTCCACATTGTTATAACACTTTTAAAAATGAATATCCTGATTTGGGCGGTGAATATGAAGTATATCATCATACCGAACTATTGCAGTCTCTGCTAAGTGAAGGTCGATTAAAAGTTGAAGGTGGCAGTTATAAAGGAATGAATATAACCTATCACGATCCTTGTTATTTGGGAAGGGCAAACGGTCAATATGAAGCGCCGCGTGCTGTTTTACATCAATTGGAAATCGATATAAAAGAAATGAAACACAATAAGGAAAATTCGACTTGTTGTGGTGCAGGGGGTGCACAAATGTTTAAAGAAGCAGAACCGCAAACAGAAGAAGTTTTTGTAAAAAGAACCCGTGAAGCACTTGAAACTCAACCCAAAGTGATTGCAACAGCTTGTGCATTTTGTAATACAATGATTACCGATGGCATTAAGCATTTTAACAAAGAACAAGAAGTAAAAGTTTTAGATATTGCGGAACTATTGGCTGATAAGTTGATTGAATAATAAAGATTTTATTTCAGTATCACATTTTTTTTAATAAAAAATTAGGCATCCTTTTTAATAGCCATGCAATCAAACACCAACGTTTGGTAATATAAGCTATTTTCTTTTTTTTACGAATGGCACGAATGATTTGTTTTGCAGCTGTATCGACATCTGCCAACCAAAAAGTTTCGCCTTGTGCTAATTTTGTATCGACAAATCCGGGTCTAATATCAGTAATATTAATATTAGTTTTTTTGCTTTTTTTTGCTTTTATCCACAGTCCTTCCATAAAATTTGCTTGAAAAGCTTTGCTGGCATTATAACTTGGGTTGGTACCATTTCCCATCAAGGAAGCAACAGAAGAAACATTGACTAAATGACCTTTTTGTTGTTGTATAAAATAATTATAACTTTCTGTCATAGCACGTGTTACACCAATTATATTGGTATTGATAACCGATTCGCAAATATGCCAATCCAAGTCTAAATTATATTTTCCAATACCGGCATTTACGATGATCAAATCTATGTTTCCAAAAGTTTTGTGCACTTGTTGTATAATTTGTGGTATGAAGTCAACTTCTCTAATATCATGTTTTATGGATAAATATTTTTTTGGATTTTTAGCCTTAATTTTATCTAAAAGTTCTTGACGTCTTCCGGTTATAGCAACATTATTTTCCCGATTCACATATTGGTGGGCAAGTGCACGTCCAATACCCGATGTGGCGCCAAATATAAGTATGTTCATAGTGTGTGTTTTAAAATTCAAATGTATAAAATGTTTTTGATAAGTTTGTGTTTTCTTGTTTGTATATAAAAACCACTTTCGACATTTTTCTGTATCTTTGAAATCTAGTAATAAATTTATAATCGCATGAAAAAATTATGGCTTTTAATAGTTTTTATGATGGTACAAATTTCTTTTTCTCAAGAAAAATTTGTCAAGCGAAAATCAAATAGTTTTTTAAAGATTCCCTACACACATTTTGATGATAATGAATTAAATAGTAAGTTGCCTGACAGCGTTCACGTGGCGATTAAACCTTTGCATTTTTTTGAAATTCCATCGGAAATTCCAACGCAGAGATATAATCGGTTATTATGGCATAAAAAATCTTGGTTTGGACGGAAATTATTTGATGAAAATATGTTTGTCATGCAAGATAAGGATTATTGGTTGACAATTGATCCCGTTGCAGATTTGAGATTGGGAAAGGATAATTTATCCAGTAAATATTTGTTTCAAAATACAAGAGCTATTCGCGTAGAAGGTACTTTGGGTAAGCAGTTTTCTTTTAGTGCTACCATTGCTGAAAATTGGTCAAGATTTCCAAAATTTTTTAGCCGTTATGCTACGACAACCAACCCGAGAATTGTTCCAGGATATGCTTTGAATAAAAGCGAAACGCCTAGCATAATTGATTATCCGTTATCCGTAGGTTATTTTGCTTATAAACCAAGTAAGTTTTTCTTTTTTGAAGTGGGACATGGAAAGCAATTTATTGGACAAGGTTACCGCTCTCTCTTTTTGTCTGATAATGCCAGTAATTATCCTTATTTTAAAGTGGAAGCTACTTTTTGGAAAGTTAAATATACTACAATATGGACCGCGTATCAGGATATGCGCAAAGAAGTTTCGGTCGATAATGTTTTTAAAAAGAAATTTTCTGCCATTCATTATATCGATTGGCATGTCTTGCCAAAATTACATATTGGTTTTTTTGAAACGGTTGTTTGGTATAATGTAAATCGTAGAGGCTTTGATGTGAATTATTTGAATCCTTTAATCTTCTTTAAAACAGCAGAATTAGAAGCTGGTTCGGGTGCTTCAAATGCCATTGTGGGTTTGTCGGCAGATTATAGATTGCCTTATAATATGCAGATTTATGGGCAGTTTGTGCTTGATGAAATGACGATGAGCAAGTTTTTTGGCGATGCCGGATATTGGGCAAACAAATTTGGTTATCAAGTAGGATTAAAATATTCGGATGCATTTAGTTTGCCAAATTTATTTATGCGAATGGAGTATAATACGGTTCGTCCCTATACTTTTTCTCATCATAATATAATAACAAATTATGCACATAATTTTCAAGCATTGGCACATCCTTGGGGTGCTAATTTTAAGGAGTTTTTGTTTGAAATGCAGTATAGAAAAAACAGAATTTACGCTCGTAATATATTGACAATTGGTAAGAAAGGTTTTGATTTTGATGGAGATGATAAGGCTTATGGTGGCGATGTTTTTAAGTATATTCGTTCTGAGGATAGAGGCATAGATAACGTCTATACTTTGCAAGGAAATCTTGGTCAAATCTTGATGAATCAATTTGAAGCGGGCTATATTGTCAATCCGGCAACAAATCTTAAACTTTTTGGTGGTTTTTTATATAGAAAAACTAGTATTGATCAAGAAATTAATTTGATTAAAAACGAAACAACAAAATATTTTTACATAGGTTTAAAAACACATCTTTGGAATGACCACTTAGACTTATTCTAATATTTGAAAATGAATTAATTAATATAATTTTTATTAATAGAATATGAAAATAGCATTAGCACAGATAAATACCATTATTGGTGATTTTGATTATAATACAACCAAAATGTTAGATTATATTGCCCGAGCAAAACAGGAGGGTGCAGATATTGTTGTCTTTCCGGAATTGTCAACAACGGGTTACCCACCTCGAGATTTCTTAGAGTTTAATGATTTTATCAAACGATCTGAAAACACTGTAAATCAATTAAAAAAAGCATCAAAAGATATAGCGATTGTCTTTGGAACACCTACTTTAAATCCTGTTGTAGAAGGAAAAGATTTGTATAATTCTGTTGTTTTTTTGTATAATGAGGCGGAAATATATAGACAGCATAAAACATTATTGCCCACGTATGATATTTTTGATGAAGCACGTTATTTTGAAGAAGCCTCATCTTGGAATATCGTTGAATTTAAAGGAAAAAGGATTGCCTTGACAGTTTGTGAAGATTTGTGGAATTTGGGCAATGATAATCCTTTATATACTATTAATCCTATGGATGAAATGATGAAACATCGTCCAGATTTTATCATTAATGTATCAGCGAGTCCATTTGATTATACGCATGCGGCAGAAAGAATTAAGGTGCTTAAAAAGAATGTTAAAGCCTACGGGGTGCCTCTTTTTTATGTAAATCATGTCGGTGCACAAACCGATATTATTTTTGATGGTGGTTCAATGGCTATTGCATCCAACCAAAAAGTGGTGGAGGAGTTGCCTTTTTTTGAAGAACACCTAAGTGTTTTTGACCTATCTGATTTTGTAAATCTTGAAAAGGAAGTGCTACAGCCCAAAAATAAAATGACCTTAATACACGATGCTTTGGTATTGGGAATTAAAGATTACTTTGGAAAAATAGGTTTTAAAAATGCAATTATTGGTTTGTCGGGTGGATTAGATTCTGCTCTAACTGCTGTTTTAGCGACGGAAGCACTAGGCAAAGAAAATGTACGCGTTCTTTTGATGCCCTCGCAATTTTCATCAGATCATTCTATTAAAGATGCAGAAGATTTGGCAAAAAATTTAGGCATTCGTTATGATATTGTGCCAATAAAACAAGTTTATGAGTCTTATTTGACACAGTTAAGCCCATTGTTGGAACAAAAAGCATTTGACGTAACTGAAGAAAATATTCAAGCTAGAATTAGAGGTAATTTATTGATGGCATTATCCAATAAATTTGGTAATATTTTACTTAATACCACCAATAAAAGTGAAATGTCAGTAGGTTATGGTACTTTATATGGTGATTTGTCGGGTGGTATTTCGGTTATTGCAGATATTTATAAAACGGAAGTGTACAAATTGGCACATTATATTAATAGGAATATGGAAATTATTCCAAATAATACTATTGCAAAACCACCTTCAGCAGAGTTACGTCCAGACCAAAAAGATAGCGATAGTTTACCAGATTACGATATTTTAGATGAAATTTTACGTTTATATATCGAAGGGCGAAAAGGACCAAATGACATTATTTCTCTAGGCTTTGATGAAAAATTGGTGAATCGTATTCTTAAAATGGTTAATAGAAATGAATTTAAAAGACATCAAACAGCGCCGGTTTTGCGTGTTAGCCCCAAGGCTTTTGGTATGGGTAGAAGGATGCCAATCGTTGCTAAATACTTGGAAACTAAATAGTAAAAGAGATTGAGATTTATTTACATTAAATTTATGTAGTTAATGTAACATATTGAAATACTGTAACATAAGTAACAGTTATATAAAAGTTTGGCACAGTCTTTGTCATTTCTCAGACAAATAAAAAAAATTAAAACATAATAAATTATGAAAACAGTGTTAAAATTAAATGCAAAAATAGGATTATTGATAATGTTGATGATATTGTCATTAACCGGTTGTAAAAAGGATAACAATAATGGTGATGTGTCCGTTAAGGTAACGGATGATCCATTTCCAGTTTCTTTTGTAACAGAGGCAAATGTGGAAATTGCCAAAATAGAATTAAAAAATGAAAATGGTGAATATGTTACAGTACTCGAAAGTAGCGCATCGACAAATATGGTGAATTATACCAATGGTGCTACGGCAGAAATTGCAGTAACTGCTATTCCTGAAGGGAAATATAGCGAAGCAAAATTAACGATGGGTACAGCAAGCATTTACTTGTCTGATAGTAGATATTTTAATGATACGGCTAGTGCCAATCAAAGTGTTACTGTAAAAGTTAGTCCTGAGTTAGAAGTGCAATCCGGACAAAGTCAAGAGATATTATTAGATTTAGACTTGTCGGATAGCTTTGAGTTAGGCGGTATGTTTGGTGGATGGTTTACGTCAGTTGCCCAAATAACCGGTATCACAAGTTTTCATCCTGATTTTAGAGCGGTTTCTCTGTCTAAAACAGGTTCGATTGAAGGGCATGTAACCGATTCACAAAATAATGCTATGGCTTATTGTGTTGTACAAGTAGCTTATGATTACAGTGGCGATGGCTCACCTGATACGGTTAGTACAATTGCAGATGCACATGGTAATTATAAAATTATTGGTTTGCCGACAGCCACCTATGAAATAACTGTAAAAGCTGATAATCATGCCGAAGTTCATCAACAAAATGTGCAAGTTAGCATTTCAAATACAACCCACGCAAATATTACAGTAAATTAATTATAGTTTTAAAAATATAAAAATAGTCTATCGTTTTGATAGGCTATTTTTTTTATTTTTGTAAATATAAAAAGTGACGAAGAATTTTTGAATAATTGAACACTAGAAAAAATATCATATAAATGAAAATAGTATTATCACCGGCAAAAAAAATGGAATTAAAAAAGCCGACACCAAGCATAAAATATACAACCCCTTTATTTTTAGATGAAGCGCAACAAGTCATTACTGCGATGCGAAAAAAAACACCTGAAGAGATTAGCAAGTTGATGAAATTATCTGCCAATTTGGGGAATTTGAATTGGGAACGTTATCAAAATTGGCAAAAAGAAATAGATAAAACGGCACGTCCTGCTATTTATACATTTAACGGAAATGTGTATAACACATTGGATGTTAATGCCATTACGAAAGATAAATTGACTGAAGTTAATAACAAAGTAAGAATATTGTCGGGTTTGTATGGCGTTTTGCGTCCTTTTGATTTGATCTATCCTTATCGTATGGAGATGGGTACCAAATTACAATTTGATCAGTATAAAAATTTATATGATTTTTGGCGGAAAAAGATAACTGATGCTTTTAATCAAGAGATGAAAGAAGGTGAATTATTGGTTAATTTGGCAAGTCAAGAATATTTTAAAGCGATTGATAAAAAGCATTTTTTTAACCCAATTTTAAATATAGAATTTAAAGAATATAAAAATGGTCATTTAAAAGTGATAAGTATTTATGCCAAAATGGCACGTGGATTGATGACGCGTTTTATTATTCAAAATAAAATTGAAACCAAAGAAGAAATTAAATTGTTTGATATTGATGGTTATAGATTTGATGCAAATTTATCCGATAATGACAAATTTGTTTTTACGCGTTAAGATTTATATTTTTTAAGAAAACCAACTTTTTTTACCCAAAGATAAGATACGCTTGCGCCTAAAGTAGCGCCACCTAATACGTCCAATGGATAATGTACGCCCATTGCCATACGTGTGTAACCGATAAATATTGCCTAAATGGCTATGAAAAATTTTAGATAAGGATTTTTTATCAATAAAAATATGCCCATCATTAAACTAAAAACTTCAGCGCTGTGCCCGGATGGAAAACTGTAGCTACCACCTTCAACCAACCATTTTATAGTAGGGTGTTCGCATAAGGACGTTCGCGTCTAATGATAAACTTTAAAGAAATATTTATAAGGGCAGTTATAACCAATATCGTTGATAAATTTATAGCTGTATATAAATAATGTTTCTTTTTGGTAACAAAATAAGTGGCAAATATTAGTAAAACAATACCGATACTAATAATTGTAGCATGTTCAGTTAAATATTTTAATAAAACATCTGCACCTTTTAATCGGTGCAGATGTATATACTCTAGTAATTTAAAATCGTAGTAAAATATTTTTTGAAACATAAAATACTAATTCTGTAGATTTGGCTTGAAAAAACCAATTTCTTCAAGGGTTTCTTTCATTTTTTGATAAGTGGTTTCAATGTCAAAATCTAAACCGATTGACATTCTAACCAAACCTTCTGATAAGCCCATTTTTGCTTGTTCTGCTGCAGATACTTCACTAGAAGTTCCTTTGCCAGGCGCGTTGAATAAAGTTTTATAAAAACCCAAACTAACAGCCAGGTAACCAACATTTTTTTCTTGCAAAGTTTCCATAAATTTGCTTGCCATTTCGCCAGTTTTTAAGTCCATTGTAATCATGCCACCGTAGCCAAATTCTGAATGCATCATTTTGTTAAACAAATCTTTTTGTGGGTAAGATGCCAATCCAGGATATTTTACTTTTAGCCCATCTTTTTCTAATCTTTCCGCTAAATATTGTGTGTTTTTGCTGTGTTGTATCACCCTGATAGGCAAGGTGCGTAAATTCTTTAAGACTTGTGCCGAACGCAAACTGTCCATAACAGGTCCTAATAACATACTAGAGCCGTCGTTGACACTTTTTAAATCATTGATAAATTCATTGGTACCACAAATAACGCCACCAACGGTGTCATTGGTGCCGTTGATAAATTTTGTCAAACTATGAATGACCACATCTGCTCCCAAATTGGCAGGAGAAAAAATTAGTGGACTAAAAGTATTGTCTATAACCAATTTAATTCCATGTTTTTTGGCAATTTTAGACAGTCCTTCTACATCTGCTAATTCTAATAATGGATTGCTCAATGTTTCTGCATAAATCAATTTGGTATTGGGTTTTATGGCTGCTTCAACTTTTTTTAAATCGGTTATATCTACAAAAGAAGCTCCCATATTAAATTTGGGGATCCAATTTTTAAAAAAAGCATAGGAACCACCATAAATAGTTCGACTGGAGACAATATGATCTCCGGTATGTGCCAATTGTAAAATAACTGGCGTGATGGCGCCCATTCCCGAACTGGCAACATTGGCAGCTTCAGTGTTTTCCATTTTTGCCAAAGCTAAACTCAAATAATTGTTGCTCGGACTGGTGTGTCTTGAGTATAAATAATAGCCGTCTGCATTGCCTTCAAATGTATCGAGCATTGTTTTAGCTTTTAAAAAAGTATAGGTGGCAGAATCGGAAATAGAAGGATTAACACCTCCAAATTCTCCAAAAAATTGTAAATCTTGAATTTCTTTAGCAGGATTATGTTTTTTCATAGTAAATGATATTTTTATATATTTTGTGCTAGCAATTTAATACTTTTTTTTAAATCTTTTACTGATAATTTAATAAAAATAGGCTTAAAACACATATAATGAAAAATTGAGTTGTTTTTGAATGTGATTGATAATAAGATGTCAATCCTTAATTAAATGAATGCTCAAATATAAAATGATTGCAGTAATGTTTTATAAAAAAAATGGGACAAAATATAGTTAAATTATTAAAATAATATATTTGTCATTTTAGTTAATATTTGTTGAAGAAAAACAATATTAAGACGCTTTGTTAAATATTTTATTTAATTTGATCAGAATTGGCTTTTCCAATACCAATTACTTCGGTATAACGTGCGCCGGGTGCTCTATAATATACCAAAACAGTATAATCGTTTTCTGTTTGTGCATAGCTTCCTGATATTTCGGCAATATCAATTTGATTATCCTCGTTTTTGGTTACATACATATAATTATAGTATCCTTGTTTGAGGGTTAGTGTGCACTCATATTCTCCGTTGCTATTTTGTTTAAGTTCATACTCATCACTTGGCGTAAAATTATTGAATTGCCCGACAACAAAGAGTCTTTTTCTGGTATCCAAAATATCCGAGAAAATAAAATGTACATGTACATAATCAGCTTCGATACTAACGTCGTCTGCTTGATCCGATTTTATAAAATAAGCTCCGTTTATGTCGTTGTAAAATAAATAATGCTCGCGATAGGTGTCTTTGTAAGGATAAAATTCATACAATTGCTTGAGTTCATTGTACTGAATACCATAATTTATACCTCTCAAATCTTTTGTCTCAAATTGTCTAAATTCGTTTATGCTTTCAAAAACAGCATCGTTGGGATAATGATACACCCATTCTTCTCCTTTATAAAATGTGGGTTGATGAAATTCTTTGTAATAAGAAATATCATTGTTTTGAAAAATGCGGGTGCTTAAAGATTGTGTTTCGTTTCTGATAGGAAATGATTGTTTATATAAAGAGAAATCAACAATCTGCCATTGATCTTTTTTGCGGACATCATTCGCCCATTTTACTTGTACACCTATATTTATTTTTTTTTCATAAACGATAAAAGGTATAGAAAACGTGATTTCGTCATCTTCGTCAATTACTTGAATTATATAATTTCCAGAAAGCAATATTTTGGTGCTTTCATTGGGTATTTTAAGTTGATAATGCGTGTAAGATTGCAGCGTGCCCGTAGCATTGTTGACGTCGGTGATGATGTCTGAGTCGAATCCGTTTATGTATTCTGAAACGGCTAAATCTGTAGGATGCCAATTTTCGTCAAAACGTATAATTTTATAAGTATATTCTTTTTCATCGGCTTGCAAATCATCAAAAGAGAAATAAAGTGTATTTCCCAGTTTAATAATTGGTGATGATTTTGGAAATTGTCCATCGGAGATCAAAGCCGTTTTGATATAATAAGGAGGTTGTACAATTACTTGGCTCATTTGTCCATAACTGGTAAAAAATACTAAGATAAAAAGAAGATTAAAATAATTTTTCATCAATCTAATGTTTGTTTGGTTTTTTTCAAAGATACAAATTAATGAGTACTCTGCAATATTGATACCAAAGTTGTAGGAAAAGTATCATAAAATTATTCTTAATCTAGGTTTTAATCCGTATTATTCATTAACAATATTGAATAATACGGATTAAAATAAGTGAAAGTATTAAGACCCTTGCAAAGAATTGCTTTTGTTTATTTTTCTTTATCGTTTTGCAACGATCTTGTATTTATTTTTTAATAAATTTATGAGTAAATACACTGGATTTAGTTTTTATGCTGTATAAGTAATTACCTTTGGAAAGCCTTGAGATATCTAATGAGATTTTGTGTTTTCCTTTGTTTAAATAATATTTCTTTTGTAGTATACTTTTACCTGAAATATCAATTATTTCGATTGAAATTTCATTTTCTTTAAAAGCGACTATTTCAAAGTTTAATTTATTTGTAGCGGGGTTAGGAAATGCTTCAATTCGCTTGGCATTAATATAGGTGTCAACGCCGTTAGGATAATGAAAAACAATATTGTCAATCGTAATGCTTGAACCTGGAATTCGCCCATTAGCAGCTGCAAATAACAAGGTATCTACTGGTTGTGTTAGGTTGATTGGAAAAACTTCATGTATATAAGTAGGGGCATTAGATTGATATGAATTTCCTACTTGATGAATTATATTTCCATTTTTTTTGAATGAAAAATTGACAAATGCTTGATCCGCTGTAAACATATTTGGCTTAATATCGTATGAAATTTCATTTGGAATATTGGTTAAAACCATACCGCCCGGAAGTGGCCAACTGCCGCCCAGTTTTCCATTAGTTATGGCACCTGAAATAGTGTCTTGGTCTATATTAATAATAGTTTGTAATTTAACAGCATAATTGCCGCTACTGGCATCGGTAGATTTTTCTACAGTTAATGGTGAAGTAGAAATATCCCACTTTAAAGAGGAGTTAAAATCTGTTGGTTTATCAATATTTTTTGTATCCCAGTTTTCAAAACTATTATTTGGTATTGCAGTAGTAGGACTTCCACTTGAGGTATATTCAATATTGTCAAACATAATCCAACTGCCATCTTCCATGCCAATTTCATTAAGGGCATTGCTACTAACACCGCCAAGCATTAAAGTGTCTGGAACAACACCGGCAGTCATTTGTGTTGGAAAAGCAAATTTTGTCCAAGTATTTATATTTTCTGTGATGGTAAAAGGGAATGTTTCACCCCCAATTATATTTCCTTGATTTTTAAAAATGGATATAAACCAAGCGGTATCTTGTGCAACAATATGTGCTTTGTAGTATCCTTTGATTGAATCTACATGTTCCGTGTAAGGTATGCCACCAGTAAAGCTATCTGGATCAAAGTTGATAAAAAAACCAAAATCAAAATCATTGGAGGCATTAGCTGTAGTAAATAATTTTACGGCAAAATTTCCACTTTGCGTGTCGGTAGATTTAATGATGTTATGTGAACCCTCATCGCCGGTATCATAATAATCTTGTAAACTGTGGTAGGTTTCAATAAACCAGTTTTCAAAATCATTGTTGGGTAATTGTTGTGCATTAACTGCAATTGTGCTTATTAATGCAATAAAAAAATAGATTTTTCTCATGACATTACAATTTTAGATTATTTATCAAAGTTAATACATTTGGCAAGCGATTGCAAGGAAAAATTCGTTTATTTTTAGAAAAAAAATTAAGCCATACACAAGGTGAATGGCTTAACTCATTAACAACACAAATAAAACAATGAAATATGAAAAAATTACTTTCTTCACTTTCCTTGCACAAATGTAATTTAAAAATCAATGAATTATTCATAAACTTGACGAACGACACGTTTGAGTTGTCGAATGACACATTTTGGTACATGAATGACATAATTGAGATTGTTTTTTGTGTGAATAAATCGGATAAAATTTGTTTTTTATTGATAAAATGTTTTAAAAAAACTTATTTTTGCAGTAATTCTTAATTTTTATGGTTGATTTTATTCCTATTAGATATGCACTTTTAAACATTCAAAACATTTTTATTGTGTTTTTTTTGTTGGCAGGTCTATTGCTTTTGATCAATAGGATTGTGCATCCCAATAAGTTTTTATTAAATATTTCTAAACCACAAGTTTTTATTTTTGAATATGAGTCGCATGAAAAACGAGTGTTTTCATTGTATAATATATTGAATATTTTTTCAGGAATCATCATTAATGCTTTATTTGTATTTAGCATTGTTTTTTTTGTCAACAAATTATATTTTACGGTTGATTTTTCGTTTAAGTTTTTTTTAAATATTATTTGGTTGGTTTTGGGTATGTATTTTTATGCATTTGTAGTTGATTTCTTTATAAGTTGGAGGTATAAAAAAATAAACAATATTTCGAGGATTAAACAAATTCGATTGGCATTTTTGACTTATAATAATTTATATTTGTTTGTAATATCATTTTTTGTTTTCTTTTTTCCGGTGATAAATAAGATAAGTTTTTCTTTTTTGATGTTGTTTTTTATATTGATTTTTAGCTTGTCAAGTATAAAGTATTTGGAGAGTTTAAAAATGCACATTAATTTTAAAACATATCAATTATTTTTGTACCTTTGCCTATTAGAAATTTTGCCAATTTTATTTGTTATTTATTGGATAAGTTTTCATATTCTATGAGCGAAAAAATAGTTATAAAAAAGCAGAAAGTAAAAACAATTTTAGTTTCTCAACCCGAACCAACTTCTGAAAATTCTCCTTTTATAGCCTTGGCCGAAAAGGAAAAAGTAAAAATTGATTTTGTGCCTTTTATTCATGTTGAAGGAGCAACTGCCAGAGACATTAGAAAACAAAAAGTATCACTTACAGAATTCGATGCTATTATTTTTACCAGTCGCAATGCCGTTGATCATTATTTTAGATTGGCTGAAGAGATGCGTTATACCGTGCCAAGCACGATGCGTTACTATTGTCAATCTGAAGCAATTGCACTCTATCTGCAAAGATATATTGTGTATAGAAAAAGAAAAATTTCTTATGGCAATAAAACCATTTCTGATTTAGCAGATATTATTAGTAAAACGCCAGATGGTAGATTTCTTTTGCCTTCTTCTGACAAACTAAAGCCTGAAATTCCAAATGCTTTAAATAAAATAGGTATCAAATGGCATTCTGCAACTTTTTTTAAGACTTGTATTAGTGATTTGTCAGAATTAAAGAATGTTTCTTATGATATTTTGGTCTTTTATAGCCCTTCAGGAATAGATTCTTTGTATAAAAATTTCCCCGATTTTGAACAAAACGATACCAGAATAGCTATTTACGGGAAATCGACAATTGAAGCAGCCAATCGTAGAGGTATTCGTATCGATATTATGGCGCCAACACCTGAAACACCTTCAATGACTATGGCACTTCAAAGATATATTCGTAAATCAAATTCAAAATAATAATTTTTTCTATTTGTTATTTATTTTGATTAGTTTTAAAGTTTATAATAACTAAAATTGATAGTATATAATGAATATTTATACAAAAACCGGTGACAAATCTACTACTGCACTGATTGGAGGTACGCGCGTTTCAAAACACAATATTAAGATTGATGCCTATGGAACCGTTGATGAACTGAATGCTTTTGTCGGTTTGTTACGCGATAAAATTTCTGATATTTATACCGACGAGTTAATTGCTATTCAAAACAAACTTTTTGTTTTAGGTTCTTTTTTGGCATTGGATAAAGCCAAAGAAAAATTACCAAACGGTAAAAACAGATTGAATATTAAAAATATAGAAGAAGTAGATGTGCAGTTTTTAGAAAAAAAAATAGATAAAATGGAGGAAGTCTTGCCACAAATGACCCATTTTATACTTCCCGGAGGTAATGAAAATGTGTCTGTTTGTCATATTTGTAGGACGATTTGTCGTAGAGCAGAACGCAAAACAAGTCAACTTAATGAAGCAGAAGGAGTCGCTCCTGTTATTTTGAAATATTTGAATAGGTTGTCTGATTACTTGTTTGTATTGGCACGAAAATTGTCTATGGATTTGCATGCTGAGGAAATTCCTTGGGTGTCAAAATAATTTAGATTTTTTTAATTTTTTTTATTATTTTTGCAAACTTTATAAAAATAGTTACATTATGTATTGGACATTAGAATTAGCTTCTCATTTAAGCGATGCGCCTTGGCCAGCGAGTAAAGATGAATTGATAGATTATGCTATCAGAACCGGCGCGCCTCTAGAAGTAGTGGAAAATCTACAAGAAATTGAAGAGGAAGAGGAAGTCTTTGAAATAATTCAAGATATTTGGCCAGATTATCCTACTGAAGAAGATTTTCTTTGGGATGAAGAAGAATATTAAATTAAATAAGTTAATAAATACTAAAAAGTCTCTCAAAAGAGACTTTTTTTTGTATTTTTGAAATCTATAAATAAAAAATTACTTCATTTGTTTCACAAACATTTTTTTGTCGTAAACAATTGATTAACAAATAAATATATTAAGGATGGATATTATAAGTTCCCTGTTAAAAGTTTTTGTCGGTGATAAAAAATCGAAAGATGTAAAGGCAATGCAGCCATTATTAAACGAAGTAAATAGTTTTAGTGACCACCTACAAACAATTTCTATCGATGCGTTGCGTAATAAAACAAATGAATTTAGATTAAAAATAAAGGAAGCAACCAAAACAATTCGTGCAGAACAAGATGCTTTAAGAGTCAAGGCTTTAAAAGAATTAGATTTGGAAGCAAGAGAAGATTTGTATCAGGAAATTGATGATATTGAAGACGATATTTATAAAATTGAAGAGGAAGTTCTTAATGAAATTTTACCTGAAGCATTTTCTGTAGTTCGTGAAACCAGCCGTAGGTTTAAGAATAACGAAACAATTGAAGTAACAACCACCCCCTTAGATAGAGAACTATCTGCAAATAAAGATTATATTCAAGTAGAAGATGACAAAACGATTTGGAAAAACTCTTGGAATGCAGAAGGTAAACAAGTTGTTTGGGATATGGTTCATTACGATGTGCAAATCCTTGGAGGGATTGTGCTTCATCAAGGTAAAATTTCAGAGATGATGACTGGTGAAGGTAAAACCTTAGTGGCTACTTTGCCATTATATCTTAATGCCTTGCCTGGACGCGGTGCACACTTGGTTACGGTAAATGATTATTTGGCAAAAAGGGATGCTGCTTGGATGGCACCTATTTTTGAATTTTTAGGTTTACGTGTTGATTGTATCGACAGACACCAACCCAATACCGCCGAACGTAGAAATGCTTATAATGCCGATATTACTTATGGAACCAATAACGAATTTGGATTTGATTATTTGCGTGATAATATGGCGCATACTTCCGATGATTTAGTACAACGAGAACACAATTATGGTATTGTAGATGAGGTCGATTCGGTGTTGATTGATGATGCGCGTACACCTTTGATTATTTCAGGTCCGGTAGAACAAGGAGACCGACACGAGTTTAATGAATTAAAACCTTATATCGAAAGAATATTTCTTCAACAAAAATCTGATATGTTGAAAGAATTGTCATTGGGAAAAAAAATGATTGCCGAAGGAAATATTAAAGAGGGTGGCTTTCATTTATTAAGGGTTTATCGTGGATTGCCTAAAAATAAAGCCTTGATTAAATATTTGAGTGAAGAAGGTATAAAATCTTTGTTGCAAAAAACCGAATCGCATTATATGCAAGACAACAATAGGTTAATGCCTGAAGTTGATAAGGAGTTACTCTTTGTTATCGATGAGAAAAATAACTCTATTGAATTATCTGACAAAGGACTTGATTTTTTATCTAAAGATACTTCTCCAGACTTTTTTGTCTTGCCAAATATTAGTGAAGAAATTGGTAAAATTGATAAATCTGGTGAAGAAGAAATAGAAAAAGTTAAAAAGAAAGATTCTTTATTTAGAGATTATGCCGCTAAAAGTGAGCGTTTACACACTTTGAATCAATTGCTGAAAGCCTATACTTTGTTTGAAAAAGATGTCGAATATGTGGTGATGGATGAGCAGGTGAAAATTGTAGATGAACAAACAGGACGTGTTATGGACGGACGCCGTTATTCAGATGGATTGCACCAAGCAATTGAAGCCAAAGAAAATGTAAAAATTGAAGACGCAACCCAAACTTATGCAACAGTTACTTTGCAGAACTTTTTCCGTATGTACCGTAAACTTTCAGGTATGACCGGTACCGCTACAACTGAAGCGGGGGAATTTTGGAATATTTATAAATTAGATGTTGTTGAAGTGCCTACTAACAGACCTTTGGCACGAATGGATAAAGAAGATAAAATTTATAAAACGAAACGCGAAAAGTATAATGCTATNATTAACGAAATTGAAGATTTAACGCAAAATGGACGACCNGTTTTGGTCGGTACAACTTCTGTTGAAACTTCAGAATTGTTGAGTAAACTTTTGCATGTCAAAAAAGTAGATCATAATGTTTTGAATGCCAAGCAACATAAGCGTGAAGCTGATATTGTTGCAGAGGCCGGTAATTCCGGAGTGGTAACCATTGCAACCAATATGGCAGGTCGTGGAACAGATATTAAACTGTCAGATGAGGTAAAACAATCAGGTGGATTGGCAATTGTAGGTACGGAGCGACACGATTCTCGTAGGGTTGACCGTCAGTTGCGTGGTCGTGCCGGACGTCAAGGAGATCCAGGATCATCACAATTTTATGTGTCATTAGAAGATAATTTAATGCGTTTGTTCGGTTCTGAAAAAATAGCAAAAATTATGGATAGAATGGGTATGAAAGAAGGTGATGTTATTCAACATTCTATGATATCCAAATCCATAGAAAGAGCCCAAAGGAAAGTGGAAGAAAACAACTTTGGTATTCGTAAAAGATTGTTGGAATACGATGATGTAATGAATGCGCAACGCGAGTTGGTTTATAAAAGACGCCGACACGCATTGCAAGGTGAACGATTGAAAGTGGATATTTCAAATATGATTTATGAAGCGATCCAATTGATTGTTAATCAAACCAAACCTACAAAAGATTTTGAATCTTTTAAAAAGGATTTAATTACAACTTTCGCTATTCAAAGTCCTTTTACAAAAGATAATTTCCTTAGTTTAGAAGAACATCAAATAATCGATCAACTCTTTGATATTGCAACCAAACACTACAAAGAAAAAATTGAACGTTCGGCTATGATTGCGTTTCCCGTAATCAAGCAAGTTTATGAACACGAAGGCGATAAATATAAAAGAATTGTTGTGCCGTTTACCGATGGTGCTCGTGAAATCAAAGTAACGACCGATTTAAAAGAAGCTTATGAGTCAGAAGGTAAAAAATTGGTTGATGATTTTGAAAAAAATATAACATTAGCAATCATTGATGAAGCTTGGAAGGAACATTTGCACAAAATGGATAACCTAAAAACTTCTGTTCAAATGGCATCTTATGAACAAAAAGATCCTATTCTTATCTATAAGTTTGAAGCTTTTGAATTGTTTAGAACTATGTTGGATAAAGTAAATAAAGATGTACTTTCATTTTTGTTCAAAGGTGATTTGCCAACCGGAGATCCCAATCAAGTTCAAGAAGCGCGTGCACCAAAACGTCGTCAAAATAAAAAATTAAAAGAAAGTAGGGTAAATGATATTCCTTCTCTTGAAGAAATGGCTGCCAATAACCAGCAAGCAATGCGTTCGGGACAATCACAAGAAGTTACAGCGCCTATCAGAAAAGGTAAAACCTATGGGCGTAATGAAATAGTGAGCATTTTAAATGTGAATAGTGGAGAAAAAAAACAAGTAAAATACAAAAAAGCACTTCCTTTAATCGAAGCAGGAACTTGGGTTATTCAGGATTAGTGTAGTTTGTTATTTAAAGAGATTTTTATTTAACTTATTAGTGTGTTATTTTGTTGTTTTTTATTTATAAATAGTATTATTTGTAACTTTGTTGCAGGTAAATCGTTTAAACTTTAAATTAACTTAAAAAAAAACTTTTATGGGTGCAATCAAATTAATTTTTTTATTAGCCATTGTATATGGCGTTATAGGCTTTGCCAATAAATATTCTGTAAAGCCGATTAAAGTGCCAAAATATTTTTTAATAGGTATCATTGGTATTATAGGTTTTGCTTTATCCAGTCTTATTGTTAAAGTAGCGGCGCAACAAGTAGGAGTAGTGGTAACACCTACGGGTGTTCGTGACCAAGAATTGTTAACCGGTTGGCATATTATTATGCCTTGGCAGCAAGTCTATTCAATGGACAAAACCGTATGGGTTTATACTTGTGCTGATGCGAAAAATGAAGGCGCAAAAGCCAATGCCGATGCTATTTGGGCACCGACAAGAGATGGTATTAAAATGGGATTTGATGTGAGTGTTTCTTGGCGTATTGTTCCAAATGAAGCCAGTTGGGTTTATCAAAATGTAACAGATGAATTAGGTGAAAATGGTCGTTATCATTGGTTGGAAGAAAATGTTCTTCGTCCTAAGTTGAAATCTGCTTTGGCACTTACCGTGTCTGAGTATTCTCCTATTGAAGTATATTCGACCAAAAGGGAAGAGATTCAACATAAAGTGTTGGCAAAAATGAAAAAGGAAATAGGTGCATTATCGCATCGATGTAGAACAATTGGATATTCGTGAAGTTTATTATAATCAGGAATATGAAAAAGCGATAAATAATAAAAAACTCGCAGAGCAAGAAGCGCTTCGTTTGATAGAGGTAACCAAACAAAAACAAGAAAAATTGCTACAAGCAAAAATTGAAAAAGATATTTCTATTCAACATGCTGAAGGTCAAGCTAAAGCTTTGCAAATAAAAGGTTCTGCGATTAATGCCAATCCAAGAATTATTAAATTGGAATGGATTAATAAATGGGATGGAAAATTACCAACCTATATGATGGGCAAAGACAATGGTATTATATTAAATGTAAACGAAAAATAATTTTATAAAAACTTTTATAATATATTTTAATCCCTTTGTTATAAACAATTAAACATGTTTATACGAAGGGATTTTTTTTTACTTAAAAGAGCATTTTTAAGTCTGTGCCGCTATTGATTTCTCTAATGTCATTCAAATTAAAATAGACTCTTGCAGATTGTTTGCCTCGTAAAAATAAATGATCTTTTTTTCCTTCAATCCAGCTACCTTCACGTAAAGCTATTACAGGTGTTTGGTTAAAATGTAGGTATTCTTTGATACGTGTTTCGCGCGTTTCACCCATATGCTTTAACAAGTCGGGAGCAGGGTCCAAATAATGTGGGTTGATATTAAAAGGCAATACGCCCAAAGTTTTATAATCGGGCACTTGTACAATGGGCATGTCGTTGGTGTTGTGCATGCTCACACCGGTAATATTAGAGCCGGCACTTGTGCCCATATATGGCAATCCGGATTTAATTCTGCTGCTTAATAAATCTAATAAGTCATTGTCATATAATTGTTTAACTAACAAAAAAGTGTTGCCGCCTCCGGTAAAAATGCCTTTTGCTTGGGCAATAGCTTCTTTTGGGTTGTCGCACGTATGAATACCTTTTATAGTTATACCAATTTCTGCAAATTTTTTAGTAGCAACTGCTGTATAGGCATCATGGCTCATACCGCTCGGACGGGCATAAGGAATAAATAGTACTTCATTTATTTTATTGAAAATATTTTGAATATTTAAAGTCAAATAGTCAAGATATTTGCCTCCATAAATGGTAGATGTACTGGCGATAAGTAAATTCATATTATCATTGTTAATTATTAAATTTTGACGAAATTATATTTTTGGCTTTTAGTATAGCATTGTTTAGACCACTTGGATTTTTACCGCCGGCTGTCGCAAAAAAGGGCTGACCACCGCCGCCGCCTTGAATTTCCTTGGCTATTTCTCTTATGATATTTCCGGCATGCAAATCATGTTTTGCAACAACTGATTTTGAAATGTATATACTAATTACTGCTTTTCCTTCATTTTCTGTACCTACAACTGCTACAATATTATCGAGTTTTTTTCCAAACGCAAAAAGTAGATCTTTAACGCTATGGTTATCCATATCTATTTTTTTTCCTAGAAATTTGATGTCGCCAATATTTTCAAATTCATTTATAAGTTGTACCTGTATAAATTGTGCTTTTTCCTTTTGCAATTTTTCTATGTCTTTTCGTATTTTTTGATTTTCAGATTGAAGATTTTCAATTGTTTTTTGAATGTCGGTAGGATTTTTTAAAACCCTTTTGATTTGCATTAATTGCATATCTTGTTTCTTGTAATAATTCTTTACAGCTTCACCGGTAATTGCTTCAATACGCCTGATGCCGGCAGCGATAGCACCTTCACTTAGAATTTTAAATTGCCAAATATCATGGGTGTTTTTTACGTGTGTACCACCACAAAGTTCAGCATGATTACCAAATTTAATCATCCGGACAGCATCGCCGTATTTTTCGCCAAATAATGCCATAGCGCCTTCTTCCAAAGCTTGTGTGATAGGAATATTTCTTTTTTCAAGTAGTGGTAATTTTTCATTAATCCTACTATTGACAAAATCTTCTACTTCTTTTATTTGGTCATCTGTCATTTTGCTGAAATGAGAGAAATCAAAGCGCAAATGGGTAGGCGACACCAAAGAACCTTTTTGCTCGACATGTATTCCTAAAATTGAACGAAGCGCTTGGTGTAATAAATGGGTAGCAGAGTGATTGGCAGTTGTTTTGGCACGGGCATCTTGATCCACTACTGCTTTAAATGTTTCTTTGATGTTTTTAGGTAAATTTTTAGTGATGTGTACAATGAGATTGTTTTCTTTTTTGGTGTCCAAAATGTACGTGATATCACCATTAGGTGCTTTTAGATAACCACGGTCACCAACTTGTCCGCCACTTTCAGGATAAAATGGTGTGAGGTTAAAAACCAATTGATACATATCACCATCTTTTTTTGAGGTGATTTTTCGGTATTTTGTAATTTTTACGGGTGTTTGTAAAGTGTCATAACCTACAAATTCTTCTTCGTCATCTTCGCGTAAAGTAATCCAATCGTCTGTAGAAACAGTAGCAGCAGCTTTAGATCTTATTTTTTGTTTTTGCATTTCTTCGGCAAAATCTTTTTCATTAAAAGTAAAACCTTTTTCACGTAAAATAAGTGCGGTAAGATCTTTTGGAAAGCCAAAAGTGTCGTATAACTCAAAAATTTTAGCACCTGAAATTTCTTTGTCCTTGGCGGTTTCCAGCATTCTGTTTAACAAAACCAAACCTTGTTCTAGGGTACGCAAGAACGAATTTTCTTCTTCGCGTATTACATTGGTAATCAAAGATTGTTGCTTGACTATTTCAGGAAAAGCATCACCCATAATTTGAACCAAAGTAGGTATGAGTTTGAAAATAAAAGCTTCTTGTTGTTGCAAGAAAGTGAAGCCGTAGCGGATAGCGCGTCTCAAGATTCTTCTTATAACATAGCCGGCGCCATTATTTGATGGAAGTTGTCCATCGGCAATGGCAAAAGCCACGGCACGCACATGGTCGGCAATGACACGCATAGCGACATCTATTTTTATATCTTTGTTGTAAGCATGTTTAGAAATATTTTCGATTTCTTTAATCAATGGCATGAAAATGTCTGTGTCGTAATTCGATTTTTTTCCTTGAAGAACCATTGCCAATCGTTCAAAACCCATACCTGTATCTATATGTTTTTCAGGTAATTGTTCTAAGATTCCATTGGCTTTTCGGTTAAATTCAATAAATACTAAATTCCATATTTCAATAACTTCAGGATGATCTTGATTGACTAAATCTTTACCCGAAATCTTTTCTTTTTCTTCTTTTGAACGCAAGTCAACATGGATTTCTGATGAAGGACCACAAGGACCGGTTGCACCCATTTCCCAAAAATTGTCTTTTTTATTTCCTAGTAAAATTCTATCCTCCGAAATGAGCTCTTTCCAGTAGTTGTATGCTTCTGTATCCTTTGATAAACCTTCTTTTTCGGCGCCTTCAAATATGGTTATATACAGATTGTCTTTGTTTATTTTATACACTTCGGTTAACAATTCCCATGCCCATTCTATTGCTTCTTTTTTAAAATAATTACCAAAACTCCAATTTCCCAACATTTCAAACATAGTGTGATGGTAAGTGTCGATGCCAACTTCTTCTAAATCATTGTGTTTCCCAGATACACGTAAGCATTTTTGTGTGTCGGTTAGCCTTTTGTTTACGGGTATTTTATAGCCTAAAAAATATTCTTTAAACTGATTCATACCGGCATTGGTAAACATCAAAGTGGGGTCATCTTTTAAAACAATAGGGGCAGATGAAACTATTTTGTGGTCTTTAGAAGCAAAGAAATCAAGGAATTGCTGTCTAATATCTTTGGAATTTAACATTTTCATTAGAATTTTTTTTTTAAATTTGCGCCTGAATATGTAGCAAGCTGCATTTTTCAAGCAACAAAAATAAACAAAATATGTCTAAAAGGAAATTTATTTATGATCCGACAACACTTTCGTATAAAGAAGTCGGTTCTTCTTCAAAAAAAGAAATATTAACCTTTGTTTCCGGTATTATTGTTGGACTTATCGCTATAGTTTTATTAACATCTATGCCCAATGATATTTTCAGGACGCCTAGAGAAAAGGAATTGGTGCGCGAAAATGAGAATTTAAAATTGAATTATGACGTGCTCAACCATAAGTTTAGTAGGATAGAAACTGTTTTAAATGATATAAAAGATCGCGATAACAACATTTATAGAACCATTTTTGAAGCAACACCTATATCCAATGATGTACGTCAAGCTGGTTACGGTGGTGTAGATTTATATAGCAATTTGGATGGATATACCAATTCTAATTTGATTAAAAAGTCATTAGTGAAGCTGACAGATTGGAAAAAAAATTGGTGATTCAGTCCAAATCATTTGATGAAATTATTAAACTTGCCAAAAATAAGGAGAAATTATTAGCCCATACACCAGCGATTCAACCTGTTGAGAATAAAGATTTAAAAAGAATGGCATCGGGTTATGGTTGGCGTATTCACCCAATTTTAAAAACGCGTAGATTTCATTATGGTATGGATTTTACAGCGAAAACTGGTACGCCTATTTATGCAACAGCTGATGGTACAATTAAACACGCCGGTTACAAAGCCAATGGTTTTGGTATTCATGTAGTGATTAACCACAGTTTTGGATATGAAACGCTTTATGCGCATATGAATAAGGAGGCGGTGCACAATGGACAAAAGGTAAAACGTGGGCAAATAATAGGGTATGTTGGTAATACCGGATTGTCAGCTGGTCCCCATTGTCATTACGAAGTACACGTTAATGGTAAAAAAGTTAATCCGGTAAATTATTATTATAACGATTTAAGTGC
>JGI24023J19991_10000064_pt1 | contig 62884 bp, 57 predicted proteins | sample Cruoilmetagenom1_FD_19991 | JGI IMG/M metagenome (IMG submission 19991)
GGAGCACGGCACCCTTTGGCAAGCCTAGTAGAGGCCGCCGGTACCCGACGTCAATGCCTGATCGGCCTCCGGCGTAATATAGCCGCCTTCGCCGTCGGAAGTTCCCACAACCGAGTAGGTGCCAGCCGCTGGGTGCCGGGCTTGAACGCTTCCAGTATCGCGGCCTGATCGCCGGGCTGGGCCCGGAATCCGGTTTTCGGATTGATCCGGATGAGTTTCATGCCCGGTGGGATTCGGAAAGGCGTGGCCGGATCATCGGCAAGCGCCATCTTCATAAAATCCCGGAAAATTGGTGAGGCGACGCCGCCACCGGTCTCGCCCTTGCCCATCGGCTTGGGCGTATCAAATCCGACGAAGACACCGACGGCCAGATCGGGAGCAAATCCCATGAACCAGGCGTCCTTTTCGTCATTGGTGGTACCGGTCTTGCCTGCAAGCGGCTTGCCGACTGCTTTAACGCGGCGGCCGGTTCCCCGCTGGACCACGCCCTCCAGCATCGAGGTAATCTGATAGGCGGTATGAGGATCGATGATTTGGCGCCGGTCGTCATTGAGCAGGGGTTCTGCTTGTGCCTTCCAGCTGCGCTCACGGCAATCGGGGCACTCGCGCGAATCATGCCGCCACAGCGTCCTGCCGTAGCGGTCCTGAATGCGATCGATCAGCGTTGGCCTGATCTGCTTGCCGCCATTCACCAGCATCGAATAGGCGCCGGTGAGCTGCAGCAAAGTGGTCTCGCCTGCGCCCAGCGCCATTGAGAGAACCGGCATCAGCTCCTCATAGATGCCGAACCGGCGCGCATACTCAGTGATCAGCGGCATGCCCATGTCCTGGGCCAACCGCACCGTCATAAGGTTACGTGATTTCTCGATCCCAAGCCGGAGCGTTGACGGGCCGTAGAATTTCTTGCCGTAGTTTTGTGGCCTCCAAACTTCCAGACCCGGCCCCTGTTCGATCGCGAGCGGCGCGTCCAGCACCACGCTTGCTGGGCTATATCCATTGTCCAACGCGGCCGCATATACAAAGGGCTTGAAGGATGATCCAGGTTGCCGCCGTGCCTGCACTGCGCGGTTGAACTCGCTCTCGGTAAAACTGAAGCCGCCGACCAGCGCGAGCACCCGGCCGGTATGGGGATCCATCGCCACCAGCGCGCCATCGACCGCGGGGATCTGCATCAGCCGCCACTGGCCGTCGACCAGGTTATCGCTCTCATCGACCTTGGGCGCCACATAGACGACGTCGCCCGGCGACAGCGTATCCGTCACGGCCTTAGGCCTTTTGCCGAGCCCGCGCGTGCCCACTCTAGGCCTAGCCCATTTTACCTCATCGAAACCGATCCGTGCCTGGTCACGCGCCTTTTCAATCTTGCCGGAGGAGAGTTTTTTCGGTCTGAGACCAATCACGGCGCTCTGCTTGTCGGCTTCCAGCACGACCGCGAGCCGCCATGGGTCGATGTCCGTATAGATATCGACCTTGGCTAGTTCCACACCCCAATCGCCCGTCGTCTCGATCGTCTTGACCGGACCCCGCCAGCCGTGCCGCCGGTCATAGGCGACGAGACCGTCGACAACCGCCTTACGGGCAAGCCGCTGGAAGTTTGGATCCAGCGTCGAGCGCACGGAGAGACCGCCGCCATAGAGTTTCTTCTCGCCGTATCTGTTGTAGAGACGGCGGCGCACTTCCTCAGCGAAGAATTCAGCGGCGAAAATATGGGCGCCGAACGGACGCGGATCGACGTTCAACGGCTGCGCCTTGGCCGATTCAGCCTCCTCCTGCGTGACGTAGCCATTCTCGACCATGCGATCGATCACCCAGTTGCGCCGGGCGATGGCGCGCTTGGTCCGCCTGAAGGGATGATAATTGTTGGGCGCCTTGGGGAGCGCCGCCAGATAGGCCGCATCGGCCACGCTTAGCTCGCCTAGCGACTTGCCCCAATAGTTCAGCGCCGCCGCCGCCACTCCGTAGGAACTGAGCCCTAGATAAATTTCGTTGAGATAGAGCTCGAGGATCTGTTCCTTGCTGAAGGATCGCTCGATGCGAATCGCGAGAATTGCCTCCTTCAGCTTGCGCTCCATAGTCACGTCGCTCGTGAGCAGGAAGTTCTTGGCGACCTGCTGCGTGATGGTGGAGGCGCCAACCAGGCGGCGCTTGTTGCGGTAGTTATTTACGTTCTTCACCATGGCGCGGACGATGCCCTGCACGTCCAGTCCGCCATGCTGGTAGAAATTCTTATCTTCGGCGGCCAGGAAAGCCTGGATCACCCGCGGCGGCATCGCGTTGATCGGCACGTAGATCCGCCGTTCCTTGGCATATTCGGCGATCAGACTGCCGTCATTGGCGTGAATCCGCGTCATGACCGGCGGCTCGTATTTCGCCAGCACTTCGTAATCGGGCAGATCCTTGGACACGTACCAAAGGACATAGGCCACGACGACCGAGGCCGCCACGAACAAGATCATGCCGATGGCGAAAAGAAATCCGAAGAATCTCAGCATCGGCGAGCCGCGTTTGCGCCGCCGTTTCTTCTGCTGTTCTGGTGGTGTTACCGGTGCGGTTATGTCCATGGAGCCGTTCTCATTGGGTCATCGCGGTCCCGCCAACCGCAGTCGCTACCCTAGTAAAGAATGTGGCGACAAAAGGCTGTTTTCGCAAAAGACTTCGGACCGGCGATCGGCCCATGGCGTCATTCTCCGGCAGCAAGATGTCACACCACGTTCCCGAAGGCCATCGCACCCTAGAAGGGAACCCGCGCCATGCGCTTTGAAAAATAGCTCTCGACCGCTCTGGAGACCGAGACCGCCATTTCCCGGCGCCACTTCTGCGACTGCAGTCGCCTGGCGTCGCTCGGATTGCTGATGTAGCCCAGTTCGACCAGGACGGAGGGCACATCCGGTGCCTTCAAAACCCGAAAACCAGCGAACCGGTGTGATTTCTTCCGCAAGGGCGTCTCACCCTTCAGGCCGGATAGCAAAGTGCCCGCAAACGTGATCGAGAGGTTCTTGGTCTCACGCTGCGCCAAATCAATCAGGATATTCGTCACCTCGTTCGATTCGCTCGGCAGCTCCACGCCCGCTATAATGTCCGAGCGGTTCTCCTTGTTGGCAAGCGCCCTGGCTTCGCTATCCGAAGCCCTCTCCGAGAGCGTATAGACGGTGGCGCCGCTCGCTTTCCTGCTGAATCGACCGGGCACAGAATCGGCGTGGATCGAGATGAAGAGACTCGCGCCGTTGCGTCGGGCAAAGGCGACCCGCTCGCGCAGCGGAACATAGACATCGATCTCACGCGTCATAATCGGCTTCAAACGCCCGCGCTTTTCGATTTCATGTCGCAGCATCTTGGCGAAGTCGAAAACCACATCCTTTTCCTTTACGCCCGATCGACTGATGGCGCCCGGATCGACACCGCCATGTCCAGGATCAATCACGACGATGGGCTTGCCGCGGCTGCCGCGACGTTTCCTGACCCCTGGCGGGGCAGCGTCGGGCAGCGGGACGCTGGCGACATTCGACGTCTTGTCCTTGAGCCCGGGAGCGGGTTGCTTCGCAAGATTGGCCAAGAATGTCTTGCGGTCGGTTTTGGCCAAATCGATGACCAACCGCACCGGACTTCCATCCTTGGCCGCCATCACAAACGCCTTGTCGACCAAAACCGGCGCCTTCAGATCGATGACGATGCGCGACTTGCCTGGTGCGATGAGACCGTAGCGATAGGCCGTCACCAAACCCTTGCCCTTGCGCCCTAATCCCGCAGGCAGCTGAAAACTCACATCCGGCATATCGACGATGACTCGGTAGGGGTCGGCCAGGGTGAAAACGCGAAAGCTCACCTTCTTCGAGAGATCGGCCACGAATCGTGTGCGCTCGGCGTCGCCGCCGATCCTTGCATCCTTTGCGAGCGTCGTCTCGGAACGGAGCGGATCGGACCCAAGAGCGAGCACCAGGATCAGGGCTTGCGCGATGGCAAGAGCCGACATGGCCCAAAGCCCGCGCCAATTACCTGCCCATGGGAATCTCACCATGTTCCCTCATACCCCTCGATTCGCCTGGCGCCGAACAATTTTCGCTCCCAATCCACTCGCAGCTAGCGCCGGAATCCTTTGCCAATATGCCGTCCGCACATCAAAGGATAAAGATGCATGGTTAACCCAATCTTGTGATCGTGACCGCTTCGTGGCCTATCCGCCCTTGCCAAAAACCGAGATTCGACCTTAAAAGAAGTCACGCGACCCGCCAATGGCGCAGCCATGTTTGGGGATATCACGAACTGAAACTTCGTGAAATTCGTGTGGAATCCCAAAGAATTGGCAAAAAATCGTGCGATGGAGGGGCAACGCGGGCTGAACTAGCGGCATTGGGTGCCTATATGGACAACATGCCAGTGGATAGTTTGGCATTGAAATGAGTTTCACCGCTCCTGCCCGAATCACACGATAAAGGCGGAGCGCATCTACCAAGACGCGGGATATGGACCATGCACGTTATTACTGAACGTCCCGCGCATCGCCGAAACCTATCCCGGCGAGCCATGGTCAAACCCATGCAAGTATTGAACGCTCAATCTCACCCTGATCCGCAGAATTGGCTGCACCACGGAGCCCGGACACCGATCCCATCGGATTGGCCCGCGGCAGCTGGGGCGCCACGCGCCGGGTCTGGGCGACATGTGGGCGAGTCAGAAATCGCACCTTGGTCCGCCAAGAGCGAAATGCCGCCCATTGGCGGCGTGCTCTTTTTTGCGGAAGCCAGCGTGCCGGAGATGACAGATTATGAGCAGCAAAATGCTTATCGACGCTGCGCACCCGGAAGAAACACGCGTTGTTGTGGTGCGCGGGAATCGAGTCGAGGACTTTGATTACGAATCCGCGAACAGGAAACAACTAAGAGGAAATATCTATCTCGCAAAAGTAACCCGCGTCGAACCGTCCCTTCAGGCGGCCTTTGTCGATTATGGCGGCAACCGCCACGGGTTCCTGGCATTCAGCGAGATCCACCCAGACTACTACCAGATACCGGTCGCCGACCGCCAAGCCCTGCTGGAAGAGGAGGCGGAAGACGAATCCAAGGCCGAGGCGGAATCCGCCGCCGATGACGCTGGCAAACCGACCGCCGACATCGCGCTAGCGGCCGCAGAGGCCGGAAGCACGGTTGTCGAGGATGCAGAGCCCGGCGACGAGGGACAGACATCACAAGACTCCAAATCCGACACCTCCGCCGGCCAATCCGAATCTGCTGACGAGGCCGAACCCTCAGACCTCCGGGATTCACCTAGACCCGTAGGCTTGGTCGAGGACCAGGGCGTGGTGGACGTCAACGGGCAAGATCAGAATGGCGAAGGCGTCAATGTCGAGGATGTAGGCTCGGAGGACGCGCTGGAAGAACTCCCCGAGCGGACTAGGCGCCGGCGGCGCGACTACAAAATCCAAGAAGTCATCAAGCGGCGCCAGATCATTCTGGTTCAAGTTGTCAAGGAAGAGCGCGGCAATAAGGGCGCGGCTCTCACCACATATCTCTCGCTCGCCGGACGCTTCACGGTGCTGATGCCAAACACCGCGCGCGGAGGCGGCATCTCCCGGAAGATCACCAACCTCTCCGACCGCAAGCGTTTGCGCAAGATTGTCGGCGAGCTCGACGTTACTACTGGAATGGGCCTGATCGTGCGCACGGCCGGCGCGTCGCGTACCAAGGCCGAGATAAAGCGCGACTACGAATATCTGCTGCGCCTATGGGAGAACATCCGCGATCTCACGCTGAGTTCGACCGCGCCCAGCCTGGTCTACGAGGAAGGCAATCTGATCAAGCGGTCGATACGCGACCTCTATAACAAAGACATCGATGAAATCCTGGTGTCCGGCGACGAGGCCTATCGCGACGCCAAAGAATTCATGCGGATGCTGATGCCGAGCCACGCCAAGAATGTGCGTCCCCACAAGGATCCGGCGCCAATCTTCACCGGCAATCAGATCGAGCCGCAGCTGGCGGCAATGTTTAATCCGACCGTCACGCTGAGATCCGGCGGCTACATCGTCATCAATCAAACCGAAGCGTTGGTGTCGATCGACGTCAATTCCGGCAAATCGACGCGCGAGCACAATATCGAAGATACCGCTCTTGCGACCAATCTCGAGGCGGTGGAAGAGGTCTCACGGCAACTGCGGCTGCGCGATCTGGCCGGCCTGCTGGTGATCGACTTCATCGATATGGAGGAGCGGCGCAACAACCGATCCGTCGAGCGCAGGCTCAAGGATTGTCTTCGCAGCGACCGGGCACGCATTCAAGTCGGCCGCATCAGCCATTTCGGCCTGTTGGAGATGTCGCGCCAGCGGCTTCGGACAGGCGTTTTGGAAGGCTCGACGGCACCCTGCAGCCATTGCCTTGGTACGGGCGTCGTCCGTTCGACGGAGTCGGTCGCGCTCGACCTTCTGCGCATGCTCGAAGACACGCTGCTGAGGGACGGAGCCGCCAATCTGACGGCGACGGCATCGGTGGAAGCAGCCGTTTACGTCCTGAACCAAAAGCGCCTCAGCGTGAAGGACATCGAGGAGCGCTACAACGTCTCCATCAATATCGAGGCCGATCCCAAGCTGCATGGCGCCAATTTCTCGATCGCGCGAGCCCCCACGGGCGAGGAGGCCGGCGACGACGAGACCATCGTTCAAATGGATTGGAGCAAGAGAGCAGCGGAGACCGAGCGCGCCGAGGCGGATCAAGGCGATGGGCGCAAACGCGGCCGGCGCAAGCGCCGCCGAAAGCGGACGCGTCCCGACGGCGGCGAAGTAGTCGCCACGAACGGCTCAGAAACTCCGGAACAGGATGACCAAGCGCCGGTACAGGCAATTGGCGGCGAAGACTCGTCGGATGAGGCCGAAGCGGCTCCGAAGAAATCCCGGCGTCGCGGACGCCGCGGCGGCCGGCGCACGCGAGGGTCGGGAGCGAGAGCTGCGGCAAAGGGCGAGCAAAGTGTCGAAACGGCCGCCGAGACCTCACCAGAAACCGTTTCCGAGGCAGACTCGGCAGCCGCCGCTGAAGCGCCAGCCCAACCCGATCCCGAGGCCGCATCAGCGCCTCCCGCTGAGACTCAGGCCGATTCGGATTCCGCCGATAAGCCTGCACCCAAGAGGCAGGCCGCCAAACGTGGCGCCGCCGCCAAGAAGCCGCGGGTCAGGAAACCGCGGACCAAGACAGCCCATGGCGCCAGCAAAGCCAAGAGCAGCGATCCGTCCCCAGCACTGGATGATGCTGGCGGCGTGGCCAATCTGGATGGCACCGCGACCGCCAAGGAAACCGGCACACCACCGGCACCAGCCCCCGAAACGGCCAAGACCGACGAGCAGCCTGATGCCACTGACGGGCAGCGCGAGTCGCGGTCCGGATGGTGGCAGCGCGGCGCCTGACGGGCAGACGGCAGTCAGTCGGATTTGAGCCAGCGGCTGATGCGCTTGACTGCCTCGGCCATCTGCTCGGTTTGGCCCGCATAGCTGAAGCGCACGTAATGCGCGCCGTTATGCGCGTCAAAATCGACGCCTGGAGTCACCGCGACTCCTGCCTCGCTCAGCATCCGATGGGCGAAGTCCACGCTGTCATTGGTGAATTGCCGCACGTCCGAATAAAGATAAAACGCGCCATCGGCTGGGAGCAGTTCACCGAGCCCAGCGCCTGGAAGCGCGTCCAACAACAGTTCCCGGTTCCTGGCATACACCGCCTTGATCCCCTCCAGCTCCTCCAACGACTCGAAGGCGGCGATGGCCGCGTGCTGGGAAAGGGTGGGCGGCGATATGTAGAGGTTCTGGGCTAGGCGCTCGATGCTCCGAACCAGATCCGAGGGAACCACCATCCAACCGATGCGCCAGCCCGTCATGCTGTAATACTTCGAGAAGCTGTTGACGACGATAGCCGTGTCGGAATGGGCGAGCGCCGTCTGAGCGGGCTCGGCAAAGTCGAGGCCGTGATAAATCTCATCGGAGATGAACCACAGGCCGAGGGATTCGCACTCAGCGATCAATTGCGCCAACGCATTACCAACCAGCATGGTCCCCGTCGGATTGGCGGGGCTCGCCAATAGCACCGCCTGCAAGCCGTCGCCTGCCGCCTCGTTCCGCAACTGCCCGCCCGTCAACATCCAACGCCCCTCGGCACGGGTCTCGAGGAGAACCGGCTCATTGCCCAGCGCCCGAAGGATGTGCCGGTATGCGGGATAACCCGGCGACGGCAGGGCGACGCGTGCGCCCTCATCTAGGATGGCGAGAAAGGCCAAGACGAAGCCGGCAGACGAACCCGTTGTTATGACGATGCGCTCGGGCGCGACGGCGACGCCGTATCTCTGCGAATAGTGCTGCGCTATGGCTTCCCGCAACGCCGGCAAACCCAGCGCATCCGTGTATCCCAGGCGCTCCGCCCCCAGGGCCTCCCTCGCCGCCTCGATGACCTTGGCCGGCGCCGGCGTCGCCGGCTGGCCGACCTCCATGTGAATGATGTCCGCGCCAGCGGCTTCCCGCTCATTGGCGATACGCATCATGTCCATGGCAATGAAGGGATCGATGTCGCCGCGCTTAGCCAGTTGCCTGGGGAGTTTCATGGCGCCTCACGCTCCGCAACAATCACAATTAGAGTTGAAGACACTTGGAGATTCGATGGCGGTCAAATGCCGTCACTATGTCGCCCTATTCTGGGAGATCAATCGGCTGTGTAGCTCAGGCTGGTCACCGCCGCAATTTTGCAGGCCGTTGATTCACCAGCATTGACGGGGCAATACGTTTTGGGCACCGAGAATCGAAGGCCGAAGCAGGCCCGCCGGAAAGCTCAAGCATCAGTTTGATACTGTCGTTCAAGGCCCTGATATCCTGAGAACAATCACGATCTGAGGTGTATATGTTTTCTTCGACTGTGAAGCGGCGGCGCAGCCTAACGCGATGGAATCGCGCGATCCGAGCCGGCATTGCGAGCCTGTTGGCTTCGACCCTGGTGCTCGCTCCAATCCCCGTTCAGGCGCAATCCATCAGCTTCATCCGCGACGCTGAAACCGAAAAACTTTTGCGTGATTACGCCAAACCGATTCTCAAGGTCGCGGGGCTAGAGACACAGAACATCCGCGTCCACATCGTCAAGGCAACCGCCTTCAACGCCTTCGTGGTCGATGGCCAGAACATGTTCATCAACTACGGAACGTTGATGAAGTCGAAGACGCCGAATCAGGTGATCGGCGTGATGGCCCATGAAACGGGGCATATTGCGGGCGGACATCTGCACGGGCTACGGCAGGCGGCTGCGGGCGCCCGTTCGGCGGCCCTGATGGCTCAGATCCTGGGCCTGGTTACGATCGCGGCCGGCGCAGTAGCGGGCGGTGGCGACATTGGAGCTGCAGGTGCAGGCGTACTTTATGGCGGCCAATCCATGGCGCAGCGCACGCTGCTGTCATATCGGCGCGGTCAGGAATCGTCTGCCGACCAGGCAGCCGTGACCTATCTCAACGCCACAAAGCAATCCGCGCGCGGCATGTTGGAGACCTTCGAATACTTCCAGTCCCAAGGCCTGACGTCGTTGCAATATGTCGATCCCTATATTCAAAGCCATCCAATGCCTCAGGCTCGTATCTCCCAATTGCGTGAGCTGGCGATAAGCAGCCCCTACTTCGAGAAATTGGATCCGCCGGAGCTGCAGCTGCGCCACGATTTGGTACGGGCGAAACTGTCTGGTTTTCTCGACAATCCGCGAATCGTCTTCAACCGTTACCCCAATAGCGACCAGAGCCTGCCGGCGGTCTATGCGCGAACAATCGCCAAGTGCCGCTCGGGCGGCGCGGGTGCCTGTGCCTCGGATCTGGACAGGTTGATCAGCGAGCATCCCGACAATCCCTATTTCTGGGAGCTCAAGGGTGAGTTCCTGACCCGTTGGGGCCGCGGGGGCGAGGCCGTCGCACCGCTGCGCGAGGCTGTCAGCCTAGAGCCGGGTGAGAGTTTGCCCCGGATCATGCTGGCCCAGGCGCTGTTGGGCTCGAATGACAGGGCCAATGCCGACGAAGCGATAACGGTGCTGCGCCAGGCGCTGGTCAAGGAGAACACCCACGCGCTTGGGTACCGCCTGCTTTCCCAGGCCTATGGACGCAAACAATTGATTGGCCAAGCCGATTTGGCTTCGGCCCAATCCAGCCTATATAGTAATGACCTTAAGCGTGCTAAGAAGTTCGCCGCGCGCGCAAAATCCAAATTCCGACGCGGCAGCCCCGGCTGGATCAAAGCCGACGACATTCTGAGTTATCAGCCGCCTAAACGCTGAGCGGCGACGCGCCAAATCGGAGACTATTCATGGCAAATAAGAGTTCGGGCCCACGGGGCGTTCTGGTCGCTGCCCTGGTGGCGGCTTTGGTCGCGCTGGCGGTCAATGGCGCATTCTATCTCTTTGCGCAGGACGGCAGCGTCGAGCAGGCTCAACCAAAAGATATCGAGCAGACGATTCGGAACTATCTGGTTCAGAATCCTGAAGTCTTGATTGAGATGCAAGCCGTGTTTGAGCGCCGCCAAGCCGATGCGCGCCAGGACGCGCGGCAAAAGGCAATCACCGAGAATGCCGCAAAACTATTCCGCCCCGACAATGCTCTGGTGGCCGGCAATCCGGACGGCGACGTCACCGTGGTCGAGTTCTTCGACTACAATTGCGGCTATTGCCGCCGCGCCTTCAAGGATCTCGTGAAGCTGATCGAGAACGACAAGAATGTCCGGGTCGTGTTGAAGGAATTCCCGATATTCGGCGAACCCTCGGAAGCAGCAGCAAGAGCGGCAATCGCTGCGCAAAAGCAGGGGAAATATTTCGAGATGCACAGTGCCTTGCTGGAGACCTCGGGCCGGGCCTCAAAGGAAAAGGCCATGGAGATCGCCGAGGAGCTGGGTCTCGATACGGATCAGCTAGAGAAGGACATGGCGTCGGCCGAGGTCGACATGGTGATCAAGAACACCGCGGTACTCGCGGAAAAAATGGGACTGGAGGGCACACCCTTCTACCTGGTTGGCGACAAAGCCATCCCGGGAGCGCCCGAAAACCTGTATGAGCTGTTCGTCGAAAACGTCGCCGAAATCAGGAAGAACGGTTGTACGGCGACCTGTTAACGGCATTGCGTGCGGCGTCTTTGCAAGACCCCTGAAAAGCTGATACAGGGGCGCGGCCCCCAAGCCTCCGAATCCTACGCTATCCCGCGTCCAAACGGGGTTTGGGCCTAATGAATTCAGCCGACCAATGCCGAAACCCATATACGTTCTCAACGGTCCGAATTTGAACCTTCTCGGTTCCCGCGAACCCGAGGTCTATGGAACGGCGACGCTCGATGACGTCGCCGCCCAGACGGGCGCCAAGGCTTCCGAATTCGGGATCGATATCGAGTTTCGGCAGACCAACCGCGAGGGCGAACTCGTCGAGTGGATCCACGAGGCGCGCGACAAGGGCTCCGCCTTGATCGTCAATGCAGGCGCCTATACCCACACATCGGTCGCCATTCTCGATGCCCTGTTGGCCGCCGACATCCCCTGTGTCGAGGTACATCTTTCAAACATTTTCCAACGCGAAGAGTTCCGCCATCAATCCTACATCTCGCGCGCATCGCTCGGTGTCATTTGCGGTTTTGGCCCAAAGGGTTATGAATTTGCGGTGGAAGCGCTGGCGGAGCGCCTCGGCGCGCCTGCCTCCACCGCCAAATAAGCGAGCCCGGGGTCACCGATGACGGACGAAAAACTGCGCGTCGACCAAGAGCTGATCCGGGAACTCGCCGATCTGCTGGCCGAAACCGGCTTGAGCGAGATCGAAATCGAACGCGACGGCTACAAGGTTCGCGTGGCCCGCGGTGGCCTCATCGCAACCGCGGCACCCGCGGCGGGCCTGCAACCGGCGCCTGAGGCGAGCCTCGCTGCATCGGAGCTCGAGCCCGCCAAGCATCCAGGCGCCGTAACCTCGCCCATGGTTGGAACCGCTTTCAGGGCTCCCGAGCCCGGCGCGGAACCCTTTGTCGAAGTCGGATCGACGGTGAGCGAGGGCCAAACCATCATGATCGTGGAAGCCATGAAAACGATGAACCAGATTCCCACGCCAAGAGCCGGCACGGTCACGGCAATCTTTGTCGAAGATGGCCAACCGGTCGAATTCGGCGAAGCACTCATCATCGTCGAGTAGAGCGGGGCGTCCACACAGGTTCATGTTTGACAAGGTACTGATTGCAAATCGGGGGGAAATCGCCCTGCGCATCGAGCGGGCTTGCAAGGAGCTCGGCATCGCCACGGTGGCGATTCACTCGACCGCAGATGTCGACGCAATGCATGTCAAACTGGCCGATGAGTGCGTCTGTATCGGGCCGCCTTCGGCCAGCGAGAGTTATCTGAACATTCCGCAGATCCTGGCGGCCTGCGAAATCACCAGCGCGGACGCGGTTCACCCGGGCTATGGCTTTCTGGCCGAAAACCCCCGTTTCGCTGAAATCCTCGAAGATCACGGCATCTCCTTTATCGGTCCGAGCGTCGAACACATCCGTTTGATGGGCGACAAGATTCGCGCCAAGGAAAAGATGCGTGAGCTTGGCGTCCCGGTTGTGCCGGGGTCCGACCGGGTCATCGAAAGCAACGACGAAGCCGCCAGCCTCGCGGCGGAAATCGGGTATCCGGTGCTCGTCAAGGCGGTAGCTGGCGGTGGCGGACGCGGCATGCAGGTGGCCCGGTCGCCGGACGATCTCGCCCTTGCGCTTTCGACTGCCCGGGCCGAGGCGATGGCCGGATTCCAAGACGACCGTCTCTATCTCGAAAAATATCTGGCCCATCCCCGGCATATTGAGATTCAGGTTTTGGGGGATGGCCGCGGCAACGCCGTCCACCTCGGCGAACGCGACTGTTCGCTGCAGCGGCGTCACCAAAAAATTCTCGAAGAAGCCCCCTCGCCCGCGCTGAACGCCGATCAGCGCGATGCCATTGGCGAGACCGTCGCCAAGGCGATGCGTGACATGGCCTATCGGGGCGTAGGAACGGTCGAGTTCCTATACGACAACGGCGAATTCTTTTTCATCGAAATGAATACGCGCCTCCAGGTCGAGCATCCGGTTACCGAGATGATCACAGGCATCGATCTGGTCAACGAGCAAATCCGGATTGCCTCGGGCGGTTCGCTTACTTTTGCGCAAGCGGACATCAAACTGAACGGTACGGCCATCGAGTGCCGTATCAACGCTGAAAACCCCGAGACCTTCGTGCCCTCACCTGGCAGGATCACGCAGTTCCACCCGCCGGGCGGCCTGGGCGTCCGGGTCGATTCCATGGCCTATACCGGCTACGAGATCCCGCCCTATTACGACAGCCTGATCGGAAAATTGATCGTCCATGCCCAGAGCCGCAACGAATGTCTGATGCGTCTGCGCCGAGCGCTGGACGAATTCGTAATCGAGGGCATCGAGACCACGATACCGTTGTTCAGGATGCTGATCGCCGAGCCTGACATCGCGAATGGCAGCTATGATATTCACTGGCTCGAAAAATTCCTCGAGAAGTCTTAAACTCGCGGCTCCAACCGCCATCCAAACGACGTAAGATCCCGTGAGTTCAATCAGCGACATAATGGTCGAGATCACGCCGCAGGTGCTCCTGAAGGCCTATGCGTGCGGGATTTTTCCGATGGCGGAGAGCGCCGATGACAACGCGCTCTATTGGATCGAGCCTGAGCGGCGCGGCATCCTGCCCCTAAACCAGCTCCACATTCCCCGCCGCCTGCACCGCACGATCCGCCGCGGCGAGTTCGAGATTCGCGTCGACAGCGACTTCCAGGGCGTGATCGATGGGTGTGCCCAAGCGCGCCCCGGACGGCAAAGCACTTGGATCAACGGGCGCATACGCAAGCTCTACTCGGAGCTCTTCGAATTGGGATTTTGCCACACGGTCGAGGCATGGCGGGATGGCGAGCTGGTCGGCGGTCTCTACGGAGTCCATTTGGGCCGCGCCTTTTTCGGCGAGAGCATGTTCACCCGCGGGCGCGACGCCAGCAAGGTGGCCCTGGTCTATCTGGTGGCGCGCCTAAGGCATGGCGGGTTCGAACTGCTCGACACCCAATTTGTGACCGACCATCTGCTGCGCTTTGGCGCGGTCGAGGTGAGCCGCCAGAAATTTCAACGATTATTGGAAGGGGCGCTTGTGGGGCGCGCGGAGTTCTCACGACTTGCCCCTGATTGCCCGCCCGAGAGCGTCTTGCAGTTGGTAAGCCATAGGTCGAAGACCGGGTGCTCGACCGCGTGAAGGCCAGGGCTCTGCGCGAACATCCAGCCCGTAAATATTCGCTGCGACTCGCCTGACAACGTGATCTCATCGACCTCGACGAACACGGATGTCTTCGGCGCCTCGGTCGGCGGACGGGTGTAACAGATCCGCGGCGTGACCTTTAACGCTCCGAATTGGACCGTCTCATCCATTTTGATTTCCAGCGACGAGATTCGAGCGGTCACCTTGTCGAGCGCGGCGAACACCGCGACGTTGTTCTTAATTTGCTGCGCCCACGCCTCGCCCGCGACCCCGCACGCCGCCAATATCATTGCCAGTCCGGCCAAGACTGCAGCCGCCATCCGGCACCGATGCGCCGTTATCGGAGCGCGGTCGTAATCTGATTGTGCTTTCCGCACCTTGCGCAATTTTCCTTGCCTCGGCTCAGATTGGGTTGCCGACATCAACCCCACAAAAAATCGTGGCGGGACCGTGGCGAAACGGCTCTCGTCCCGAGTTTCTATTGGAACCCCTATGGATTAGTCGGTCTTTAGCCGGGCCGCCACCCTCAAACGGACATAGTCGGCCACCCACTGACCTTGGGTATCGCAAAGACTGGGGCGCAAGAGCTCGGTGACATATTCGATCACTTGCGCGCGGGCCGGCCCATCGAATTGATCGAAGAACGGTCTGCGAAAGGTCTGAAGCCACCCTTCCATTCCGGTTGGCAGGGGCGTGCGCCGCGGCACCAGCTCAATACGCTCGACCACGAAACCTCCCGCTTCAAGCAGCCGCCCATATTCTTCCGGCGTCGGGAAAAACCATGGGCCGGCCAACGCGTCGTCGCCATCAAACAACCTGGCGGCCGAGCGCATTGCCGTGACGATCGCGGCTACATTGCCGTGGCCGCCGAACTCGGCAACGAACCTCCCACCCCCGTGCAAGGCCTTTGCGACGCCTTGGATCACACGCTCGGGCTTGAGCATCCAGTGGAGGGCCGCGTTGGAGAAGACCGCATGGAATTCATGCTCGAAGGTCAGTGCCTGGGCATCCATCGCCCTGACATCCAATCCCCGCTCGCGGGCGCCAGCCAGCATGTCATCGCTGCTGTCCACACCAACCACTTCGGCGCCGGCTTCGACAATGCGGATGGTCAAATCACCATCGCCGCAGCCGAGATCCAGAATCCGCTCACCGGGCTGGGGATCAAGCCAGCTGAAAATCGTGTCGCCCAATTGCGATACGTAGCGGGCGTGCTGGTCGTAATGGGACGCGGTCCAGGACTGCTTATGCGCTGGCTCCCGCTTAGGCGCGGTCTGAGCCATCAGCCCTCCTCGGGCTTCCAGGCCTCGTAATCACCCGTCGCCGGGGGCCGCTTACCCGCCGCCAACGTGCTGCCCGGCGGTCTGTAAGCTTGGGCGGTGCCGGTCATATTGGGCAGATGCCGCCGCTGCCAGGACTTGGGCCGGTAGCCCATGTCGGTGGGCGGAACGTCGACCGTGTGATGCAGCCAGCCATGCCAATCGGCCGGCACTTTGGAGGCGTCGGCCAAATCCCGGTAGGTGACCCAGCGGCGCTTGCCGTTGCGTTCCTTGTAGTACCGGTTGCCGAACTCGTCCTCGCCGACGAAGTCACCCTTCCGCCAGGTGAGTAAACGGGTGCCAATCGTGTTGCCTGTCCACCAGGCGAACAACTCTTTGAAGATGCCCATATGCGAGGTCCTAATGCGCCGCCGTTTATTGCACCTTTCAAATTCGCCTGTCCAGTGCGGGCAAATGGGCGGATTTTCGGGGCCGGTTCCGCAAAAAAACACCGGGCAAGACGATCGCCGATGACGGCTCGTTACGAATCGGTTTAGGGTTTGATTTCAAGGATCGCTGGCGTTTCTGGTTTTCCCTGTGATTCCACAGGCTTTCCACATCATCTTCCCACGACGTGCACAGGGCCGTTCCCGCCCGCCGTACAACATTTAGTAGATTGCGCATTCTGACCTACTAATCCTTGACGAAGAAGCGCGATTCATCATAGCGTTGAGTCTTGCCGAGGGGGCCACGTCTCGGTCGTTCAGAAGTCAGTTCATCAGGATTAATCGGCTCCTTCGCGCTGACCCGCGGCGGCACATTGTGCCGGGTATTGCGGGCAGCGCAGGTGCGAGGTGCGCCCATTCGCGGGCGGCCAACGGGGTTCCTACGCCTGATCAAGGGAAATGGGAATCTCAACAAGCGGGGTGGTTCGGAGTCCCGTGATTTTTAGGGAATTGCGCCGGCTGGCGGCGTTCGAGAAACACAGGGAAGGGCGGGAGCACATGCGAATTGAGAGGCGGTTCACAGAAGAAGGCCAATTCCCTTACGCATCGATCGAATTCCGGCAAACAGCCAGCGAAATCCGCAACCCTGACGGATCGCTCGTGTTCCGCCTCGAAGAACTCGAGGTTCCAGCCCATTGGAGCCAGGTCGCAGCCGACATCCTGGCGCAGAAATATTTCCGCAAGGCCGGCGTCCCTGCCCGCTTGAGAAAAATCGAAGAGCCCACGGTTCCCTCTTGGCTATGGCGGTCGGTTGCCGATGAGACGGCGCTCGGCGCGCTCCCCGAAGACCAGCGTTACACCAGCGAGACCGATGCCCGTCAGGTGTTCGACCGGTTAGCCGGCACCTGGACCTATTGGGGTTGGAAGGGCGGCTACTTCACGAGCGAGGCGGATGCCCGCGCTTTCTATGACGAGCATCGCTACATGCTGGCCCAGCAGATGGCCGCGCCCAATTCACCGCAATGGTTCAACACCGGCTTGCATTGGGCCTATGGCATCGATGGACCCGCTCAGGGCCACTTCTATGTGGACCATGAGACCGGCAAGCTGGTGCGCTCGGAGTCGGCCTACGAGCATCCCCAGCCCCATGCCTGTTTCATCCAGTCGATTGAAGACGATCTGGTGAACGAGAACGGCATCATGGATCTCTGGATCCGTGAGGCGCGGCTCTTCAAATACGGCTCCGGCACGGGCTCCAATTTCTCCAAACTTCGGAGCGAGAGCGAGTCGCTGTCCGGCGGAGGCAAGTCCTCGGGCCTGATGAGCTTTCTGAAGATCGGCGACCGGGCAGCCGGCGCGATCAAGTCGGGTGGCACCACTCGGCGCGCGGCCAAGATGGTGGTGGTCGACATCGATCATCCCGACATCGAGGAATTCATCAACTGGAAGCTTCGGGAAGAGCAAAAGGTGGCCGCCCTGGTGACGGGCTCCAAGATTTGTGCCGAGCGCCTCAACGCCATCATCAAGGCCTGCCTCAACTGCGAGGCCGACGGCGATGAATGCTTCGATCCCCAGAAGAATCCGGCGCTAGCACGCGAAATCCGCGCGGCCCGCAAGCTCAACGTGCCGGACAACTATATCCAGCGGGTCATTCAGTTCGCCCGCCAGGGCATCAGTTCAATCGCCTTCGAGACCTATGACACCGATTGGGACTCGGAGGCCTATCGAACCGTCTCGGGGCAGAACTCCAATAATTCCGTACGCGTTACGGACGCCTTCTTGACCGCTGTCGAGAAGGACGACGAGTGGGTGCTCGTCCGGCGCACCGACGACCAGGTCGCAAAGTCTGTCAGGGCCCGCGAATTGTGGGACCAGATCGGCTATGCGGCCTGGTCATGCGCCGACCCCGGAATCCAGTATCACACCACCATCAATGACTGGCACACCTGCCCGAACTCGGGCGAGATCCGGGCCTCGAATCCGTGCTCGGAATACATGTTCCTCGACGACACGGCGTGCAATCTGGCCTCCCTCAATCTGATGACGTTCCGCGACGGCGCCAAATTCGACGTCGAGCGCTTCGAACATGCGGTGCGCCTTTGGACCATCGTGCTCGAAATCTCGGTGATGATGGCCCAGTTCCCGTCCCGCCAAATTGCGCAGCTCTCCTACGACTTCCGCACCCTTGGCCTGGGTTACGCCAATATCGGCGGACTGCTGATGGCCTCTGGAATCCCCTACGATTCGGACCAGGGCCGCGCGCTATGCGGCGCGATCAGTGCCCTGATGACGGGGATCGCCTACGCCACCTCAGCGGAGATGTCGGGCGAGCTCGGCGCCTTTCCGGGCTTTTCCGAGAACCGGCGCGAGATGTTGCGCGTGATCCGCAACCACCGCCGCGCCGCGCTCGGCCAGGCGGAAGGTTACGAGGACCTCTCGACACCGCCGGTGCCGCTCGACCGCGCCAGCACCGAAGACCACCGGCTGGTGGCACGGGCGGCGCACGCCTGGGAGCGGGCGCTGCACTTGGGCGAGAGGCACGGTTTCCGCAACGCACAAGTCAGCGTAATTGCCCCCACCGGCACGATTGGCCTGGTGATGGACTGCGACACCACGGGCATCGAGCCCGACTTTGCGTTGGTGAAGTTCAAGAAGCTGGCGGGCGGCGGCTATTTCAAAATCATCAACCGGATGGTGCCCGAGGCCCTGAAGACGCTGGGCTACGAAGAGGACCACAGGGAGGCGATCATCGAATACGCGGTCGGCCAAGGTACGCTGGTTGGCGCGCCCCATATCAATCACGACACGCTCACCGAGAAGGGCTTTACGGACGAGCTGCTCGAACGCATCGAGAAGGACCTCGCCCAAGCCTTCGATATCTCGTTCGTTTTCAATAAATGGACGCTGGGCGAAGAGTTCTGCACCGAGACGCTCGGGATCGCAGCCGAACGGCTCGATGAGAGCAATTTCGATTTGCTGGCTGAGATCGGTTTCCGGCGCAGCGAAATCGAAGAGGCCAACGCCTATTGCTGCGGCGCCATGACCCTGGAGGGTGCGCCCGGCCTCGACGAAGAGCATTTGCCCGTGTTCGATTGCGCCACGCCGTGCGGGCGCAAGGGCGAGCGGTTCCTCTCGGTCGACAGCCATATCTACATGATGGCAGCGGCCCAGCCATTCATAACCGGCGCCATCTCCAAGACCATCAACATGCCGAGCGGGGCCAGCGTCGAGGACTGCAAAGATGCCTATCAGCTCTCCTGGAAGCTGGCGCTGAAGGCCAATGCCCTCTACCGCGATGGCTCAAAGCTGTCGCAACCCCTGCAGGGTCAATTATTGGCGGACGAAGTGGAGGACCAGGAAGAAGCCGTGGAATCGCTCGCGGCGGACAAGCCCGCACAGCTTCGCGCGGCGGCCCTTTCCGAGCGCCTCACCGAACGGGTTATCGAGCGGGTGGCCCGCGAGCGCGCCGACCGCGAACGGCTTCCTCACCGGCGCAAGAGCTATACGCAAAAGGCGATCGTTGGTGGCCACAAGGTCTATCTGCACACCGGCGAATATGAGGATGGCCGGCTCGGCGAAATCTTCATCGACATGCACAAGGAGGGCGCGGCCTTCCGGTCGCTGATGAACAATTTCGCGATCTCCGTCTCGGTCGGCCTGCAATATGGCGTGCCGCTGGAGGAATTCGTCGACGCCTTCACTTTCACCCGCTTCGAGCCCGCGGGCCTCGTGCAGGGCAACGAAACCATTAAGAACGCGACTTCGATCTTGGACTATATATTCCGGGAACTCGCGGTCTCGTATCTCGACCGCCACGACATGGCCCATGTGGACCCGGCCGAGATCGGCAGCACCGCGATGGGCTCCGGCGTGGATCAGGGCAAGGCGGAGGCGTCAAACGGCGCCAGCCAACTGGTCAGCCGCGGCTTCACGAGGGGGCAGCTCAAAAACAAGGTTGTGGTTGTTCAAGGCCTTGCGTCCGAGGCGGAGGCCGAGGCCAGTGCATCGAGCGCGCTATCCAGTCGATCCTCCCTGGCGCTCGACACCGAACCCGAGCCTCACAGCCTTGGCGCGGCGGCGGCTGGCGGGGAGCTCTCCCCTCGCCCCGCCGTCAGCGAGCTCGCCTCGCCGACGGACCTGGCGGGCGTGCGCGAGATCACCGACGCGGTTGCAGCCCTCGCCGATGGTGCGGCGAACGGCGAGGTCTCAGGCGTGACAGTTGCCACAAGCGAGACCCAATTGATCGTCGAAGCGCGGGTCAAGGGCTATGAGGGCGAGGCCTGCGGGGAGTGCGGCAACTTCACCCTGGTGCGCAATGGCACGTGTTTGAAGTGCGACACCTGCGGGGGGACCAGCGGGTGCTCATAGGGCACCGATTCTAGTTCGCCCTGCGGGTGCGGGATCTAAAAGCCCGGGTTCAGCTTGTCCTTCCAGTACGGCCGGAACAGCTCGATCTTCGGGCAGCGGTCCATCACGACTTTGAGCCCTGCTTCCTCGGCGATTCTTGCCGCTTCGTCATTGCGCACGCCGAGCTGCATCCACAACACCTTGGCGCCCACCTCGATCGCCTCTTTGGCGATGTCGACCGCGGCCTCGGGATCGCGAAACACCTGAACCATGTCGATCGGCTTCCCGATTTGATCGAGAGACCTGTAGGTGCGTTGCCCCAGCATTTCTGAAACCGATTCGTCGGGGTGTATGGGAATCATCTCGTAACCGACATCGCGCAAGGCTTTGAACGTGGTGTGGCTCGGCCGCGAGGCATCGGAGCTAGCGCCCACAACCGCGATCACCTTCACCTCGCTGAGGATCTGCTGCAGATAGTCGTCCGAGTAATTGTCATGATCCATGGGGGTCTGCTCGGCGGTTTTCTTCTGCATGGCGGTCATATCGTCCTATTCGTTCAATGCCGAGCTGGCGTCCGGCATGGTCCTGGGGTTCTGGAAGGGATTTCGGTAAAGCTTATCGTGGCTCTCGACGCCCACATCGATCGTGCAGTCACTCTTGGGGCGCGCGACGCACAGCAACACGTATCCTTTAGCGATCTGATCCGGTTTCAAAGCAACTCCTTCGCTCTGATCGACCTCACCGCTAATCAACTTCGCTGCACAAGTGACGCAGCCGCCATAGCGGCAGCCATAGGGCAGCACCTCGTCCTGCTCCTCGGCGGCGTCCAGAATATTCTCATCGTCGTAGACTTCGATTCTGTGGTTATCGCGGTTGCGCAGCGTGACCGTGAACCGCCCATTTGTGCCCTTTGCCTCCACGCTAGAGCCAAATGTCGGAGGTGCAGTCGCCGCCCGGATAACGCATTTCGTGGCATCGGGCCGGGCCCTTGGGCTCTTTCGAGAAATCGACGAAGAAGCTCTCGTTCAGCGACATGCCACCGTTCTCGGTGTCGCAGTCGATCATCACCATCCGCCCGCCCTTATCCTTCATCTCGGGATAGAACTGGTTGTCCCAAGTAGAAAACAGCGAGTCGGTGACATACAGGCGCTTGCCGTCCAGCGAGAGCTGGATCATCTGCGGCCCGCCGGTTCTGCTGCGGCCCTCGATTTCCTCTCCCTTGCCGAGAAGCCCGCCGAGCCAGACCTGACCGGTCAATTTCGGCTTTGACGGATTCGTGATGTCGTATTGGCGGAGATCGCCATGCAGCCAGTTCGAGAAATACAGAAACCGGTCGTCCATGGAGATCAGGATATCGGTGATGAGACCCGGCAACGGAATCGGCCAGTCTTCGATCTGCTCGGTTGGCACGTCGATGACCTTCTCGACCTTCCAGTCCTCACCATTTTTGTACCAATGCATGATATTGGACGACAAGGTCGCACCCACGAATCCGTGGGTCGAGTCGGGATTGTGATGGAAGCGCACCTCGAGAGGGATTACGCCTTCCTCGCCCAGCCAAACCGAATCGACGATCTTTTTGGCCTCGAAGTCCCAGAAATGGATCGTGCGGCCATATTTCCGCTTGCCCACATCCTCCAAGTCGAATCCCGGCATAAAGGTATTGGGCGCGGCCCACTCGCTGGAAACCATCACATTGTGCCGCGGCTGGTACCAAAAATCGTAATTGAAGTTCATGCCCTCGATGTCGTTTTCCCAACGGCCGACGATCTCAAAATCTTCGTTGACGTGGAGAAATCCACCCGGCGCCTCGCCCTTGGCGTCGCCCAGCATGGAAATGATGATGTCGGAACCCAGGCAATGCACCGTATGGGGCGCTGAGAGATCGGTCTTTTCCTTGATCTCAGCGCCCTCGATCACCTTGTGAATGCGCGGCGCTCGGGGATCGGTCACGCAATCCACGATGTGCAGATTGCTGCTCCTGACTCCGGGCACGATCAAGTAGCGCCGTTCCTTCGTGGGATCGTGATGGCATGAACTGCAGGCGTTCCAGCCGATATGGTGGAGCTCATCGCCAATGCCCGGCATTTCCAGGCGATGGATCACCTGGCTGTAAGTTGGGCTCTTGGGATCTGCGTCGATGGTTGCCAGATAGTCCGGCTCTTGAATGCCCGTGCCCGTATAGAGGGCGACCGTGTAAAGCAGTTTTTCGGGCGGCGCCTTCATCGCCTCTTCCGGCGAGGCGTACCCCGGTCCGCACTTCTTCTTGCCGTTTTTTGCCATGGTTGCCACCTTCCGTAGAAATTATGTGCTGTGCGCCGGGCTATCGCAAGAAAGCCTTGCTCACGTTACCTGAGACTTTTGGTCACCCGTCTTTAGCCCATCTGGGACCGCGCCAGTGGTAAAAAACACCGAATCCGACTTGATGGAGCGGGCAAAATGTGCCCCCTAGTTCCACCCTATTTCTGCGCGATGTTCCGCGCACTTTGATCTCATAAGGAGCCCGTCCCGTGAGCCTACTTCGCACCTTTTGCATCGCCCTGCTGTTCGTTACCCTGGCCCCGTTCGCGCCCGCTCTTGCCGAAGCCGTTAAGTTCAAGGCCAGCGACGGGCTCGAGGTCACTGGCGAAGTGACCAAGCCTGCAACCGGCGGTTCGACCGCGATCGTTCTGTTCCATCAGGCGGGCAGCAGCCGCGGCGAATACAAAGAGATCGCGCCTCGGCTCGCAAAGCTGGGTTACACGGTGCTGGCGGTCGATCAGCGCTCGGGCAATCATTTCGACGGCGTGAAGAATCAGACGGCGAAGCGCGCCAAGGATGCGGGTAAAGCTACTGCCTATACGGACGCGCTGCCTGATCTGAAGGCGGCCGCGACCTATGCTCGCGATACGCTGGGCGCGAAAAGAGTTGTGCTCTGGGGATCGTCCTACTCGGCCGCGTTGGCCATCGTTATTGCCGGCACGGATCCCAAGTTGATCGACGGCGTGCTCGCCTTTTCACCGGGCGAATATTTCGGCGGAAAGCCGGGCNTTGCCTCGAGCGCCGCGAATATAACAATTCCGACNTTCATCACCTCGGCGAAGACCGAGCAACAGCAATGGGCCGGCATCATCAAGGCTATTCCCGACGCCACGACCAAGACGGGTTTTGTGCCAAACGGCGCCGGCGTTCATGGATCTTCTGCCCTCATCAAAAGCCGATCGAAAGCCGCGGACGAGTACTGGGCCGCCGTCAAAGCGTTTCTGATGAAGAATTTTCCGCCCCAGGCCAGCTGAAGCAGGCACTAGGTCTGACGTGCTGAACTGCTGAAGGCCGGTGGGTTGTCTATCAGCGCGCGCAGCAGCAGGTAGAGTACGACGGCATTCAGGGTATGCCACGCCCAATGGGTTCCGATTTGGTCGACACCGCACACCAGATCGGTGCGGTCGATCGTGCGCAGCGAAAGAGAGACGGCGAAGATGATAGTCGCGCTCAACAGCCATTTGGCCGCCCCATTGCCCCGCAACCACAGCCATACGCAAGTCACGATGAGCATCAGCAGCGCCGGCCCGTAGAGCGCTGAGCCGTTGAACCAGGGCGGCATCGCAAATGTCGCCACGGTGACGGCCACGGCCACACCGAACGCTAGCAACCAGCTCAAGCCGATCAGCGAGCGATAGGCCATCAGCACGAAGGCGAAGACGAAGACACCGATGGGAGCCACATCCGCAATCAGCGCCCAGCGCGTGGCGAAGGTATGAAACAGGAAACTGCCGGCCCCGATCACCATCATCCATATGATTAGAAAGATGATCACCGGATCGCCGCGTTGGGGTGAGGTCGCACGATAATCGGCGTATGCCATCACGGCTGCCAGCATGAAGGCCAGATTGGAAACCGCGTTCAGCGGTTCGGCCCAGAAGGCTGGATTGAGCGCGCGCTCGCAGTAGCAATCAACTTGATCCCAGAGAGCGAGCCCCGGCGTATGGCAAGGGTGGACGACGGCCTCAGGCATGGATCGCGCTCAGGTCCCTGTAGGCAGCCCGCCTCATCCCTACCCTTCGACTGGCTGAAAGTCAGAAATGCCTTCCGCCTGGAGCATCTCCAGCGTGGCGTCGAAGGCGCGGCCGAGCAGGTCTTCGTCCGTTGAGCGCAGCACCAGGTTTGTGCCGAGCCTGCCCTTCTCGAAATACGGGTAGCTCCCCATGGCCACGTCTGTGAACTCCGCCTGGACGCGGCCTAGCCCAGAGGCCACATCGCCCTCTGGCGCTTCCACGCGGATCGTGCGGGCCAGCATCTTGGCGCCGGTTCTCAGTCTCGGCGCAACGGCGTCCAGCATCACCTGCATGATGCGCGGCACGCCCGCCATAACGATCACGTTTTCGATCATGAACCCCGGTGTCAGCGAAACTGAGTTGCTGACCAGGTCGGCGCCATGGGGTATCCGCGCCATCCGCAATCTCGCCGGCGTCAGCTTGTCCGGCGAATAGCGCTCTCGCATGTGGGCAAGGGCACGCTCGTCGATATCGATACCCACTCCGAAGGCCTTGGCAACCGAATCAGCGGTTATGTCGTCATGGGTGGGGCCGATGCCGCCGGTGGTAAACACATAGGTATAGGACCCGCGCATGGCGTTGACGGTCTCGACGATATGGCTCTCGTCGTCGCCGATTATGCGGACTTCCCGAAGCTGGATTCCGATCTCGGTCAGGAAGTCGGCGACGTAGCCGATATTCTCATCCTTGGTGCGCCCTGACAGGATCTCGTCACCAATTATGATGAGCGCTGCTGTGACCGTTTCGCGCTTTTTCGAGTCGCCGGATTTTGCCATGAAGCAATCCTATTTCGCTCCAGTCTAACGCCTTGTGGGGGCACCGCCACGCCTTTATGGTCGCCGGAAAGAAATGCGATTCACCTCACCCTTGCAGCGCGGTAAACTCCTCATCCGGTATAAGCGGTTCCTTGCCGATATCGAATTGGAGAGCGGCGAAATCGTAACCGCCCATTGCACCCAGCCGGGCACCATGATGGGGCTGACGGAGCCGGGAAACCGGGTCTGGGTTTCGTTAAGCGACAACCCGAAGCGCAAGCTCAAATACTCCTGGGAACTGGTCGAGGTCGACCTGGGCAAGGGCCCGGTGATCGTCGGCGTGAACACCGGACTGCCCAACAGACTGGCAGCCGAAGCTATTCAAGGCGGCGTAATCGAAGAGCTCACCGGATATCCCGATCTTCGGCGCGAAGTCCGTTACGGCGGCAACAGTCGAGTCGATATTTTGCTCGAAGGAAGCGGCGTAAAGCCCTGTTATGTGGAGATAAAAAATGTTGGCCTTATGCGAGAACATGGTCGCGCGGAATTCCCTGACGCCGTTACGGCCCGCGGCACCAAGCACTTGAACGAGCTCTCGGCCATGGTCCGTGAGGGCAACCGCGCGATGTTGCTCTATGTGGTGCAGCGAGAGGACGCGGAGCGCTTTGCGGTGGCGCGTGACATAGACCCTGAATACGGCCAAGCCTTCGATGATGCGCGCGCGGCTGGCGTCGAGGCCCTCACCTATGTCTGCTCATTGAGCGACCGGGAGATCGTCATCCGCGAACGGATTCCGATCGAGGACTGATGGCTGTGTGGCCAACAATTCTTGGGCTAACCGCAGCCGAGATGGTATTGAAGGCTCGGACGATTTGCCTAAAGTGTTCGATCCAACTCGAAACCTGTCTGAACCGTTAGGGCGATGATGCTCAATCTGGAACTGGCTCAAGCTGTCCGGCGCGACGGCAAGATAAATATCCACGGGCCCGATGACTTTGAGGGCATGCGCAAGGCCGGCCGGCTGGCGGCCGAGGCGCTCGACATGCTGGCCGCCCACGCTGAACCCGGCGTGACAACCGCCGAACTGGACGACATTGCCTACGAATTTGCCCGCGACAATGATGCAATTCCAGCGCCCCTGAATTACCGGGGATTCCCGAAATCGATCTGCACTTCTCTCAACCATGTGGTTTGCCATGGCATTCCAGGTCCGCGCGTTCTAAAGGACGGCGACATCCTGAACATCGACGTCACGCTTATCGTCGACGGCTGGCATGGCGACACCAGCCGGATGTATCCGATCGGAAGCGTATCGCGAGCCGCCGAACGGCTGATCGAGGTGACCCATGAGGCCCTGATGCGGGGCATTGCGGCCGTCAAGCCCGGCGGAACCACGGGAGATATCGGGTCCGCCATCCAAACTTTTACCGAGGCCGAGCGATGCAGCGTGGTGCGCGACTTCTGCGGGCACGGGCTGGGCCAGGTCTTTCACGACCGGCCGAACATTCTGCATTACGGGGAACCGGGACAGGGGCTCAGGCTGGAGACCGGCATGTTCTTCACCATTGAGCCGATGATCAATCTGGGCAAGCAGCACGTGAAGATCCTGTCCGACGGTTGGACCGCGGTGACGCGCGACCGCTCGCTTTCCGCGCAATTCGAGCACACGGTGGCGGTGACCGAGTCGGGTTGCGAGATCTTCACGCTTTCGCCCAAGGGGCTGCATCGCCCGCCCTATAACTAGGGTGAACTCGTCGGATGAGTTTGAGCGACGCCGGCAAGCCGCATTTTCACGGCCATCGTGAGCGCCTGCGCCGCCGCTTCCGCGAAGCAGGCGCCGAGGCGCTGGCCGACTACGAGGTGCTGGAGCTGATCCTGTTCCGCGCCCTGCCCCGCCGCGACACCAAACCCCTGGCCAAGTCCTTGCTCGCAAAATTCGGTTCCTTTGCCGAGGCAATCAATGCACCGGAGGAACGCTTGCGCGAGATCGACGGCGTCGGCGATTCGGTGATCGGAGAATTGAAGCTGGTGCGCGCCGCCGCTCTCGCCTTGGTGAAACAAGACGCGATGGAGCGGCCGGTATTGCAGTCCTGGTCCGCCGTTCTCGACTACTGCCACGCGGTGATGGGCTATGCCGTCAAGGAGCAGCTGCGCATTCTATTTCTGGACAAGCGCAACCGGATCATCGCCGACGAAGTCCAGCAGGAAGGCACCGTCGACCACACACCGGTCTATGTCCGCGAGGTGGTGAAGCGGGCTTTGGAACTATCGGCGAGCGCGATCATTCTTATTCACAACCATCCCTCAGGCGATCCCACGCCCTCGCGCGCCGACATCGAGATGACCAAGCAGGTGATCGAGGCGGCGGGGAAACTCGACATCGTCGTGCATGACCACGTGATCATCGCCAAGCACGGCCATTCCAGTTTGCGCCAGCTCGGATTGATCTGACCGCGCGCTTGTTCAGGTCTGCAGGCGGCTTACCTCCAGCGCGTCGCCTTCCGCCACGGCCGCCAATTGGCGCACATCGTCGATTGCGTGCGCCCAGATATTACAAGGGCTGGCGAGCCGGATCTCATTCCCCTGCGAGATCGGCGTCCGCCCAAACCCGATGGCGATGGCATTGCCATCCGGCCAGAAGGCGATTTCGCCGGGTTTCACCACTTCACGGGCATCGTCTTCCAAGTCGGCGCTCACCGATGTCATGAAATAGACCTCCTCGCCCCAAACCTGGGCCTCAGAGTTGATGGGCAGCGTTTCCCAAACCGCATCGGCGGTAGCGGTCTCCAGCAACTCGGCGCGCAAGGAAAGCTCACCGACGGAGATGACGATTTGCCTCACAAACGCCTCCCATCATTGTGAATAGTCAGTCGACCGGGCCGCATGACACAATTTGCGGACGAATCTCCGGCTAACATCAATTTCGCCAGCCATGACGGCATGGCGGGGGACAGATTTAAGCTCCTTGCTTCTAGGCGGGTTCGCTCGATGCTGCAACGTCTGCCAAACCGCGAAGCCTCGGCGTCGGTCAAGCCGGATCTCGACGTCGAGATACTCTCGGTCGCGACGGCCGTGCCCGCTCACAAATTGGCGCAAGGAGCCATGCTGGAACGGGCCAAGGAGGTCTTCCCCCATCTGGCGCATTTGGAACCGGTTTACGCAAACACTGGCATCGCCACGCGCTATTCCTGCATGCCGCTCGAATGGTACCTGGAACCCCGCGGCTGGCGAGAGAGAAGCGCCTGCTTCGAGCGCGAGGCGCTGGCCCTTCTCGAACAGGCGGCCCGCAAAGCCATCGATGAAGCAGGCATTAAGATAACCGACATCGATGCCATCGTGACGGTCTCGACCACAGGCCTCTCTGTTCCGAGTCTCGACGCCAAGCTGGCCAACCGAATGGGTCTGCGAAACGATGTCGAGCGTTTGCCGATCTTTGGATTGGGCTGCGCTGGCGGCGTATCGGGAATGGCGCGCAGCGCCCGTCTCGCGCAATCCTTCGAGGTCGGACATGTGCTGCTGCTCTCAGTGGAACTCTGCAGCCTCAATTACCGGCTCGCGGACACAAGAAAGGCGATGTTCATTTCGACGGCCCTGTTCGGCGATGGCGCCGCAGCTGTCGTGTTACGCAGTGCAGGCCCGCGCGGAAACGGTAATGGAACGGGCCGCCAACCGCGCATTTCCGCGGTCGGTGAGCATTTGTGGTTTGAGAGCGAAGACATGATGGGTTGGTCCATCGAGGAGGATGGATTCGGCGTCATCATCAGCACCACGATCCCATCCTTCACGCACGACAACATACGGGGTGCGGCGCAAACATTTCTGGCCAAGAACGGACACGAATTCGATGACCTCGCCGGCCTGGTGCTGCATCCAGGCGGGCGAAAGGTGTTGGAGGCGGTGGAAAGCGCGCTTGAGCTTGGCGGAGACGAGCTCCGGCATTCCTGGGACGTGTTGCGCGACTTCGGCAATATGTCCTCGCCAACCGCGCTCTTCGTTCTTGCCCGCACGCTCGCAACCGGCGCATCGGGAAAGCATCTGATGGCTGCCTTCGGTCCGGGTTTTTCCATCTCATTCTGCCTGTTGGATCTATAGAGGCGCCGGTAACCCATGTTCGGCGTACCGCAGTTAGCCGCCCTCCTGATCCTGCTTCAGCGCGGACTGGAGGAGCTCTATTCAGCGCACAACACCAAGCGGTTGCTGGACCGGGGAGCAAGCGAATCCGGCCAGTCTTTCTATCCGGTGGTGGCGGTCACCCATCTGGGCTGGATCGCGGGCCTGTTCTTCATTATTCCCCCGGACGCGCCGACCTATTGGCCGCTGATCGCCGCTTATTTGATTCTGCAGGGCGTCCGCTATTGGGTCATCGCCAGCCTGGGGCCCTACTGGACCCATCGGATCATCACTTTGCCGGGAGACCCGCTGGTCCGGCGCGGTCCCTACAAATATCTGCGCCATCCAAATTATGTGATCACGCTGATCGAGACGGCGCTTCTGCCCATGGCATTCGGCGCCTGGGCATTCGCCGTAATCATGACCGCCATCTGGGCAGTCGTGTTGCATTACAAGATCGGCTTGGAGGACGCCGCGCTCGATGAGCGGCGGGATATCGCAGCGAGCCCTAAGAAGCTCATCGACGCCTGAGGATTAGGTCGGATCGGGGCCGAATACCAGCACCGCGTTCAAGCCACCAAAGGCAAATGAGTTCGTCATCGAGTAGCTGACGTCGCGTTTCTTGCCGGCGTTCGGCGTGTAATCCAGATCGCATTCCGGGTCGGGCTCGGAAAGTCCGATGGTTGGCGGCACGAAATTGTCATTCAACGCCATGATCGCGGCCGTCGCCTCAATGCTGCCGCCGCCGCCCAGGCAGTGGCCGTGCATCGATTTCGTCGATGATATCGAGACATCGTTGGCCGATTTTCCGAACACCCGCTTGATCGCCCGCGTTTCGTTGACGTCATTGACCGCGGTGGCGGTGCCATGGGCGTTCAGATAATCGATGTCGCTTGCCGAAATCCGGGCGTCGTCCAGCGCCATTTGCATCGCCATAGTGGCGCCGTCGATCGACGGATTGACCATGTCGGCAGCATCGGCGGTCATGCCGTAGCCGATCAACTCGGCGAGGATCGGGGCGCCGCGTTCCTTTGCGTGCTCCAGCTCCTCCAGCAGCATAACGCCACCGCCTTCGGCCAAAACCGTGCCATTGCGATTCTTCGAGAACGGCCAGAGGCCATCCGGGCTCAAAACCCTCATGGCCTGCCAAGCCCGCGTCGATCCCCAGGCAAGCGAGGCCTCGGATGCGCCCGCGAGCCCCAGATCAATCAAGCCTTCGCGGATCATCCGGTAGACCAGACCGATCGAATGGGTTGCCGTCGAGCAGGCGCTGACGACGCCGAAGCACGGCCCCTTGATGCCGTACTCGATGCTGACATGGGCGGCAGCCGAGCTGCCGATCGATTTGAGCAGAGTAAGTGGGTGGGTGGCGCGCTTGTTTTCCTTAAAGAGCGCGCGATAGGAGAGCTCCAATGTGGTCAGGCCGCCAATTCCGGAGCCGATAATCGAAGCGGCCCGATAGCTCTTGTCACCCTCGAGCGGCACTTCGAGACCGGATTGTTTAACCGCCTCCTGCGCCGCGCAACCGGCGAACTGGGAATAGCGGTCGGCCAGCAGAAGCTGCTTGCTTGTCAGCCGATCCCTGGGATTGAAGTCGGCAACCTCGCCCGCAATGGTGATGTAGAGATCCTCGGTCGAGAATCCTTTGATCTCACCGATCCCGCACGTGCCCTTTTTGAGCGCGCTCCAAAATTGGGGGACGTCCNTTCCGACCGGCGTAACAACGCCTTGACCGGTCACAACGANGCGTCTGCGACCATTTGTGTTTGTCATAAATCTGGAAAGGCTGGTTTGGGAAGCTTCAATTCGTCCCCGCTCCCGGGACTAATCCGGAGCGTTAGGCCGCAGCACCCGATGCCTTAGTCTCCGAAATGATGGATTTGACCTTGTCGACCACCGAACCGACGGTGGCGAAGTCCTCGACCTCTTCATTGGCATTATAGGGTATCTCTATACCGAATGTATCCTCGATGTCGAAAACGATGACAGCAAGATCAAGGGATTCGATGTCGAGATCGCTGAGAGGAGTTTCCATACCGATATTGTCGGATGGCTCCTTCATGTTTTTCTTCAAGATCTCAACGATCTTTGTCGCCACTTCGTCCATATTGCTCTCCCTGTCCCCGACTGCGCGGAGATCCCGTTCGCTCTTCAAACTCTGCTAGAGCAGGCAAACTCCAAGAGCAAGCCGAGCGTTCAAATAGTCTTAAAATGGCAGGAAGTCTAGGGTCTCCCGTCTATCACCCAATCCTGCCCAATTTGTCCAGCCCAAATTCGTTCCGAGCCCTCAATATCCCATATCGGGCGCGGGTTATAGGTGGTAGCCGCCGCCTTCCCCGGCAAGGCGTCTGCGCGCTCGAACGCCATGATTTTACAGTCATGCTATAGTTTGCAAAACAGGTAACGTGGCGACGGCTCCAATCATCGTAACGTGCCAATAATAGGCATGCTACGGCGTTTTGTCTGAGATATGGCGCGAACATCTGGTTGCGGTGACTTGGCCGGTACAAGACAGGGATTTCGTTTTCCATGACGTCAGTCAAATCCGAAAGCAGCGCAGCCCGGCGCTCCTCATCTTCGAATCGCAAGAGACCCGATTATCCGTGGCTCAAGGTCTACCCAAAATCCGTCGCGTGGGACCGCGAGCTAACGCCCCAAACGCTCGGAGATATGCTGGACGAAGCCGTTGCCCAATTCAGCGAGCGAAGATGCACCTATTTCCTCGGCAAATCATTGACCTATGCCCAAATCGGCGCGCTGTCCGACCAGCTGGCTTGCGGCCTGCAGCAGCTTGGCGTCAAGAAAGGCGTCCATGTCGGCTTGCTGCTCCCCAACACGCCAACCTATGTGGCGTTCTTTTTCGCCATTCTGAAGGCGGGCGGCACCGTGGTGAACTACAATCCGCTCTATTCGATCGAAGAGTTGGAGGGCCAGGTCAAAGATAGTCAGACCAAGATCCTGATAACGCTCGACCTCAAGCTGCTGTTCGACAAGACCGAGGCACTGCTGGCAACGGGCGTTCTCGAGAAAGCGATCGTGGCCCCCTTCGCAAGCTTGCTGCCGACCATCAAATCATTCCTATTCAAGACCCTGAAGTCCAAGGAATTGTCCAATCCAGCGGCTTCGCCCCATGCAGACCGCGTCGTGTTCGAGGGTGACCTCATCACCAATGACGGGGGCTATAAGAAAACCGAGATCAAGCCACTTACCGATGTCGCCGTGCTTCAATATACCGGCGGCACCACCGGCATACCCAAGGGTGCGATGCTGACCCATGCCAATCTCACCATCAACGTCCAACAAATCCGGGATTGGTCGTCGGTTCTCGATGTCGGCGCCGAGCGGGTGATGGGCATCTTGCCCTTCTTCCACGTCTTTGCCATGACCACGGTTTTGAACTTCAGCATTGCCATGGGTGCCGAGATGATTTTGATGCCGCGATTCGAGCTCGCGGACGCCCTAAAGCTCATCAAATCTCAGAGAGTGACCGTGCTTCCCGGCGTTCCCACTCTCTACAATGCCATGCTGAACTATCCCAAGCTCAAGGCGGATGACTTGGCTTCCCTGAAATTTTGCATTTCCGGGGGCGCTCCACTGCCTATCGAGGTGAAGCGCAGCTTCGAAGCGGTCTCAAACTGCTCGCTGGTGGAGGGTTATGGCCTGAGTGAAACGTCACCGGTTGCCACCTGCAACCCCGTCGAGGGGCCCGCCAAGGAGGGGTCAATCGGAATCCCGGTGCCGCAGACCCTCATTTCGATTCGCGCCATCGACGAACCCGCAAACGAGCTTGCGATCGGAGAAGATGGCGAAATCTGCATTGCGGGCCCGCAAGTGATGAAGGGCTACTGGAACAAGCCTGAAGAGACCAAGGACACGTTCACGGGCAAGTTCTTCCGCACCGGCGATGTGGGCCATATGGACGACGAAGGGTTCACCTTCATCATCGACCGCCTCAAGGACATGATCAACGCGTCTGGCTTCAAGATTTATCCTCGCCGGATCGAAGAGGCGATCTACGAGCATCCCTGCGTCGAGGAAGTCACGGTGGTCGGTATTCCGGATGAGTATCGCGGTGAGGCGCCAAAGGCCTTTATCAAACTCAAGCATGGCCAAGCGGTCACAGAGGACGATATAATGGAATTCCTGAAGCCAAAGATCTCCAAGCTCGAGATGCCGAGCGAAATCGAATTTCGCGACGAGCTGCCCAAGACAATGGTCGGCAAGCTATCGAAGAAGGAACTCCGAGAGGAGAGCCAAGCGGGCTAAGCCGGCGTCACGCCATCACTTGAATGGGACAGGCTGCGGATCGTCACCCAGTTTGATCTTGGCGCTCATGGCAATGATATCGACGCTGGTTTCCACATCGCCGAACAAGTTGAGTTCGGGGTCGATGGCGGTCTCGCGATTGAAGGTGCCATCTTCGTAGAAGATGTGCGTGTAGGCCAAATCCATCTCGATCATCTCGTTCAGCTTATAGGTCGCGCCACCGCTCAGCCAAATCCGGTTGGTGTCGGGCACGACCGTCAGGCGCTGCACGGCCTTCTGAATCGGCGCTTCCTCGTAAGCCACGCCGCCGCGGACCGTGAGCCGATCGCTGTAGTCATATTCGGCGCCACCGGAGGCGAACCAGGCATCGTCCCAATCGGCGACAATGCTCAGGAAGGTTTGGCCTTCGACGAAGGGCGTCGGACCGCCGGGCACGGTGAGCGCCGCGATCGCCGCCAATCCGTTATTCTCCGTTGTGCCGGGTACGACATCAAGCTGATCGAATTTGCTCCATTGTGTCCACTCGAAAGTGCCCAGCAGCCGCAAGTTTGGTGAAACCGCTTGACTGATGCTGGCGGTGACAATTGCCGGCAGATCGAGGTCGACACTAGACGAGAACCGCGCGCCGGTCGGGAAGAAAGCCCCGGGCGGGAATGGCGGCGAAGGCAGGGCGATCGGCGGCACGTTGTCACCGAGCTTGCCTTCGATGTCGTGATTGATTTCCGAGCGATAACCGACGCCGATCTTGGTGCCCTCGAAGGGTTCCGCAATGGCGCCCAGGGTCCAGCCCAGCTCATAGTCTTCGCCCCTGAAGAAGGTGTTGGCGCCGAACGGGGAGCCCGACGCGAATTTCAAAGTCGCATCTATGTAACTGATCTGGAGGCCGGCAGCCACGGAGAGGCCGGGCATAACCTGATAACCGACGGTTGGATTGACGTTGAGGGTGAAGACCTTAGAGGTCCTGCCGATCTGCGCGCCATCCCAGGTATCGTTTTCGGGTTCCGTCACCAAGCCGAACGGAGAGTTGACAACCAAGCCCACATAGAGATTGGGATCGATTTGTGAGAGCTGATAATTCAGGTAAGTGGCGGGGACGATGGCGTCGTTGCCAATTTCACCGCTGCCACGGCCTGAGCCGGTGCCGAAAAGGGTTCCGCCCGTGGCGGTCAAATCCGAATCCGGAATAATAAGGGCGGCATGGCCTTCCAAATTGATGCCTTGCTTTGCCGTGACCGCGGCGGGGTTCCAATACATGGAACTCAGATCGCCACCCGTAGCTGATCCGGCAAAGGCCGATCCCAGATAGGACGCCGATTGCTCGCGAATTGCGAAGCCGCCAGCTTCGGCTTGATCAATGGCTGCGGATGTTCCGGCTGCCACCAGCGAAGCGCAAACCACTCCGCGCAATGCCGTCTTCGCTTTGGTCATATCGTCCCCCATTTCTCCCTCATCGGGGCGGTCGGGCGAATATTCGCCTCTGACACGTGGTCGGTCCGGATTGTCTCCGGCCTTTTAATCCTTGATGCGCATTATTCGGGGTCTTTGCGGCATTACCTAGGGAAATGGCGATGACGGCACGCATTTTTCCGTCGTCTGTTGCAAAATGGTGACAGATGGGTGGATTGGACCCGCAAGTGCGAGCCGCGCTTGAAACAATATCACCGTGGAGCTAAGGGCCTACTCTTAGGCTCTTCGCAACGAGAATTCGCTGTGTGTTCGGCTAAGGGATTGATAAGAATAAGAATATCCGTTGTGGCAATCGAAATTGGCGGCGGCGGAACGATTATCGCAGCGCCGAATCGATGGCCGGATAGTTGCCGGGGAGGTAAGGCGTTGCTGCCGTAGGCCGTGATCGAGCCTAGCCCGGCGGTAATCTCAAACCGATGCTCAGCGCAACCGGCCCTATTGGCGGCGGATAAAGCAGTCGGACCCGGCGAATTTCAGCCGATTGCAGAATGACAGCGCAGCCGCTTTGCCCTCGATGGGACCAACGCGAACGCGGTACCAGACGCCAAGCTCGCCCAGATTGACACGCTTGATGATCGGTTGGGCATTGCCCAACAGCCGCGGATAGCGCCGCCTCAAGTCATTGAAGACGGCAACCGCTTCATTGCGGTCCTGGCGCGCGGCCACCTGCACCAAGTAGCTGCTGCCGCCGCCTCCCCTGCGCACGGTAGGCTCGGAGGGCAGCGCCGCGACTTCGGGATAGGCCTTGGGCGGCGCCGGCTGCCGAGTTGCTGCGGCGGGCGGTTGAGCTGGAGCGACTGGATAGACATTCTGCCGCGTTGGTGGCCGTACCGCTGCGGGCGGGGGTGCCGGAGGGGTCACATTCCGCGCGGGCGGCGCAGCTGGAGGCTCGGCGACCGCAGCCTGCCGCTGCGGCTGCACCGGCGCGACCAGCGGCGGAGGCGGAGGTGGAGGTGGCGGCGCGACCACGGTCCGGCTTGGCGGCTCAGCGGCTCGCGGCGAAGGCTGCGATACCGTTGGATTGCTCGGTGCAGCCTGAACGGGCCGCGGCGCGGCGGAAGGCGCCGGCCGGCTTGGCTTAATGGCGGCTCTTTGCTGCGGGGGCGGTGCGGGCTCAGGATTTGCCGGCGCCGGTGTATTTTGAGCTGGCGGCGTCAGCGCAACCGGGGCTTGACGGGACGCGGTTTGGACCTCCGCTGGGGCCTGCGCAGCGGCAGGCGGCCGGGCTTGCGGCTGAACTGCAGCACCGCCTGTGGCCGGATTGCTGGTCTCGACCATCACGTCATCGGATTCCTCGGCCACTTCGATAGGCGCGGGCGGCTCGAATCTGGTGCGCGTCCAGAATTTGGAGCGGCATGGCCATCCCATGGGCATGCACCCTTTTAGGCGCAGCATGTCGGGCTTCACCAAGGCCAGATTAGCCTTGTAGGTCTTGCCGTCCTCGGGATTGTAGACTTGGCCTTCCCATTCATACCGCCCGATTTGCTTCAGACCTTCCAAGATTTTGAGGCCCATGATCGGCCGCTTGCGCAGGCTCGGGTTTTGATTGCGGCCGTCGGTTAATGGCACACCGCGGCTGTTGTTGGGCTCGCGCAGCCAGATGATTTCCGTGCAGAGGCCTTGTGCCTCTTCGCAGGGCGACACCCTGACCTTGCTCCGGCCCTTATCGGTCATCCAGAAACCGTGCGCCAAATTCTCTTTCTTTTCGGCGTTTTCGTCGGCGTTTTCATCGGCGGCAAAGGCCGGCCCAAAGGAAAGCAGCGCAATGACCAGCGCCAGCACGGGAAGCTGCATGGAAAATCCTCCTCGTTTCTCGAGCGCTTCACCGCAAAAGCGACTCAAAAAACTGATGTCTTCAGATCTATCGCAAAGCTTCATAACGAACCATTAAGGATACGGGTTAACCTTAATCGCCTTCACTTGTCTTCGGCGACGCCTTTCCTGCCCCGTTAGATCCGTTTGCTTTTACAGCCTTGTCAGTCCCTTTACCCGACGCGCTTGTTTGTTGCGCACTCTCGAGTATCGCTGTAACGCCCATGCCGCCAGCGGTGCAAATCGAGATCAGGCCCCGACCACCGCCATTGCTGGAGAGCAGCTTGGCGAGCGTAGCAATGATCCTACCCCCTGTTGCGGCAAAAGGATGGCCATATGCCAGACTTGATCCCACGACATTGAGCTTGCTGCGGTCGATTTTGCCCATAGGCTCCTTCCGGCCAAGGACTTGTTGGCAGTAATGCGGGGATTCCCATGCCTTTAGGGTGCAGAGGACTTGCGCCGCGAAGGCCTCGTGGAGTTCATAAAAATCAAAATCTTGCAGGGTGAGATTGGCCATTTCCAACATTTCGCTGACCGCGATGGTCGGCGCCATCAGCAGTCCCTCGCCCTCCACAAAGTCAAGCGCGGCGCTCCGTATGTGGGTCATATAGGCCTGAATCGGCAGCCCTCTTGCCTTGGCCCACTCCTCGCTAGCGAGCAGGACCGCGGAGGCGCCATCGGTGAACGGCGTGGAGTTGCCGGCGGTCAGCGTGCCACGGCCTGAGCGGTCGAAGGCCGGCTTCAGTTCGGCCAATTTCTCCAGGCTGATGTCCCCGCGCAGATTGTTATCGCGATAAACGCCGGCGCATGGCACCAGCAAATCATCCATGAAGCCCTTGTCGTAGGCCGCCGCGGCCTTCTTATGGCTCTCATAGGCGAGCAGATCCTGGTCCTCGCGGGGAATTTCCCATTGCTGGGCCATCAATTCGCAATGCTGGCCCATCGACAAGCCTGTGAGCGGTTCGCCGGTGCTCGGCGGCTCGGGCGCAAGTTCGTGCGGCCTGAAGCCCTTAAAGACGGCGAGCTTGTCCTTAAAGTTCCTGGCGCGCGACAGGCTTATCAGCCGCTTTGCAAACTTGCGGCGGAATACCACTGGCGAATCGCTGACGGTGTCGGAACCCGTCGCAATGCCGCTCTCGATTTGACCCGTCGCGATCTTGGCGCCGATTCCAAACGCCGCCTGCAAGCTGGTGCCGCAAGCCTGCATCATGGTGACGCCGGGGGTGCGCAGATTGAGACCCGCGCCGATCAGCGCTTCGCGCGCCAAGTTCCAGTCCCTGGCGTGCGTGACGACCGCCCCGCCCGCCACTTCATCGACCTTGTCACCGGCCAGTTCATAATGGTCGGCGAGACCCTTGAGGGCCGTCGTCATCATTTCGAGATTGGTGAGATCGTCATAAGCCGTATAGGAGCGGCAAAATGGAATTCGCTTGCCGCCAACCACAGCCACTCGCCGCAATGCCTGCTCAGCCATCATTTAATCTCCGGTTGGAATTTTAGGCGGCTTTGGCAGCCGACGCGCCTTCACCCCCGAGGCTCGCCCGATAATGCAACGGCCCACCTCGGAATGGCGCAAACCCGGTGCCGAATATGACGCCAGCGTCGACGTGATCCGCATTCTTGACGACCTTCTCCTGAAGGCACTTTTCGCACTCGTCAATCAAGGGCTTGACCAGTTCCTTACCAAGCTCGGCGAGGGCATCTTGATCAAAGGACGTCTCCTCGCGCACCGGCTTGCCGTTCTCCCATTTGTAGAACCCTTCGCCGGTCTTCTTGCCGAGCTTACCCTGCTCGACCAGCCGCTCCAGGACATTTCCTTCGGGTGGCTTCAAGCCAATGATCTCTGCCACGTGCAGGCAGACGTCGAGACCCACGACGTCGCTCAATTCCAGTGGCCCCATGGGCATTCCGAATTTGAGCGCAGCCTCGTCGATCTTTTCGCGCATTTCGCCATCCTGATAGCGGCGCATGGCCTCCATCATGTATGGCGCCAGCACGCGATTGACCAGGAATCCGGGGCCGCTCTTGACCACCAGCGGGTACTTCTTGATGGCGGTGACAAAAGCGCTTCCCTTACCGATTTCCTCCTGCCGGCTGTCCTTGCCCCGCACGATTTCGACCAGCGGCAGTTGCGGCACCGGATTGAAGAAATGCAATCCAATCAGACGGCCCGGATCGGCCAGCGGCTTCGCGATGTCCTCGATGTTCAATGATGACGTATTGGTCGCCAATACGGCGTCCGGCTTGATCTTCGCTTCAAGCTCCTTGAACACCTTTTGTTTGATATCCAGCTTTTCGACGATCGCTTCGATCACCACGTCGGCCCGTGGCACGTGTTTGCCCTCTGGATCGGGGATCAGCCGGGCCATCGCCGAATCCACAGCCAGCTTCTTCCTGAGCCGTTTCCTGAACAGCTTCTTGGCTCGGTCCAGCGCCGGTTGGATCTGTTCCATGGTTAGATCCTGAAGACTCACCTCGAAGCCCGAGACTACGCACCAGGCGGCGATATCGGCGCCCATGGTGCCGGCGCCAATCACATGGACCCGTTGCGGCGCAAAGCCGTCCTTCGGGGCTTCGTCCTTGAGCATCTCGCTCAAGCCAAAGACGCGGCGCAGATTTCGGGCCGTCTCGCTCACCATTAGCGGTGCAAACGCGCGCGTCTCTGCCGCCGCCATCCGGTGCGGATCGCCGCCATATTCTTCGAAGAGATCGATCAGGCGGAAGGGTGCTGGATAATGTTCCTCCCGCACCTTGGCCGCGGTTTTCTGGCGCATCTGCCGCGCGAGCACACTGCGGAGCGGGCTCTGCGACATCACCCGCTTCCACCAGGGCGCGCCCTTGGATTTGCGTTTTTGCAGGACCGCCTTGCGGGCCGACCAACGCAAATTGAAGTGGCTTGGCGATAGCTGATCGACGAGCCCCATGGCCCGCGCCGCGGTGGGGCGCAGCATCCGGCCTGTCAGCATCACGCCCATGGCGTCCAAGGCACCTGCAAGCTTTATGGAGCGCACCGTCCCATTGAGGCCCGGGAAAATCCCGAGCTTCACTTCGGGCAGGCCGATACGCGTGCCCTCGTGGCGGGTCGCGATCCGGTAATGGCAGGCCATGGCAAGCTCGAGCCCACCACCCAGGCAAAAGCCGTTAATCGCAGCGACAACCGGTATCTCCATTCGCTCGATGCGATTGAAGATCTGGGTCGTGCCACGAACCGCCTCCTCCACCTTGCTCGGCGAATCCATCTGATCGAACTCGCGGATGTCGGCGCCGGCAATGAAATTGTCCTTGCCGGACATGATGATGAGGCCGCGCGCCTCGCCCTTGGCGCCCGCCTCTTCAGCCGCGGCAACGATCGCCGCCAGCTCCTCGAGAGGGCGCTGGCCAAGGGTGTTCATCGACTCGCCCTCGCGGTCGAAGATCGCCCAGGCCAACCCTTCGAAATCGATTTCGAAGCGCCAGTCTTTCAGATTTTTTACATCGGCCATTTGGGGAGTGCTCACTCGGCAGCTACGCTCTTATGCTCGGGCTTTTCGGGCTCGGGCTTCTCGATCTTTGGCGCAATCTCTTCGGGTGGAAAATGATCGACCGCAATGACCTTCTCCACTAACGCCCTGGTCTCCTCGAGTTCCCTGGCTTCATCAGCGCTCAGAACTCCCTTCTCACGGGCATCGGCTATCCAATCATTGGTATAGAACCGCCGCACGACACCTTCGCGAATTGCCTTCTCCAGCTTCTTGTCGGCGTCCCTATTCGCCCGCACCTTGAGCAGGGTGTATTCCAGAATACCGGTTTGGTCGGCTGGATCATTGGAGACGAAGATGTCGCGTGTAAGGCGATCGCGAACTTCGCCGGGCTCCAGCGCAAGGCGGACGATCTGTTTGCCCAGCCGATCGCTGGCCGGCCTGCGCCGCACGCCCAGCGGAAATACCAATGGCCGCAGCAATACGCTCGCAATCCGGTTGGGGAAATTATCGAGCACGCCGCGCATCGCCTGATCGAAGCGGTACAAGCAATTGCGGGCGCAGTACTCGACGATCGGCAAGTCCGCCGAGGGCTCACCGTCATCCTCGAAGCGCTTTAGGACGCAGGACAGCAGATAGAGTTCGCTCAAGGCGTCAGCCAGGCGGCCGGTCAGCTTTTGTTTCACTTTCAGGCCACCGCCCAGCAGGGCCACCGTGAAGTCGGCGATCAGCGCGAAGCTGCGGCTCGACCGGGCGAGCTGGCGATAATAGCCCTTCGTCTTGTGGGCGTAGGCCGGCGCCGAGGCGAACTGTCCGAAGGTCAGATTATGGAACAGCGAGCCGAAAATGTTCGACACCGCATAGGACAGGTGATCATTGAAGGCGATCTCGAAGGCCTCGAAGCCACGTTTTTCGTCCTCATCCTGCAGGGCCTGGATCTCCGTGTAGAGATATGGATGGCTGCGGAGAGCGCCCTGGGCGAATGTGATCAGCGTCCGGGTCAGGATATTGGCGCCCTCGACCGTGATCGAGACCGGCACCATCTGATAGGCGGCCTGCAGATAATTCGCAGGGCCATCGCAGACGCCGCGCCCGCCATGGATGTCCATCGCGTCGTCTACGCAATCCCGCATCCGCTCCGTCGCTTGGTATTTCAGCAGGGCCGAAATCACCGCCGGCTTCTCGCCGCCTGCGACCATAGAGGCGGTAACCGAGCGTCCCGCTTCCAAAACATAGGTCTGCTCGACCATCCGGGCCAAGGGCTCTTCGATGCCCTCCATATGTGCGATTGGCAGTCCGAACTGCTTGCGGATTTGGCTATAGGCGGTGGTACTTCGCAGCATCGCCTTGACGCCTGCGGCACCGGAGCCCGGCAGCGATATCGCGCGGCCGGCGGAGAGACAGTACATCAACATCCGCCAACCTTGACCGACGCGGTCGACGCCGCCGATGACCCAATCCATCGGAATGAAGACATCATCGCCCCAATTGGGACCGTTCGGAAAAGCCGATCCCGCAGGCAAGTGCCTGTCGCCAATATGAACGCCTGGATGATCGGTCGGAATCAGCGCCAGCGTAATGCCGATATCCTCGCCCTTGCCGAGCAAATCATCGGGATCGAACAGGCGAAAAGCCAGGCCTAGCAGCGTGGCGTCGGGACCGAGCGAGATGTATCGCTTCTTCCAAGTGACGCGGATTCCGAGCGTCTCCTTGCCCTTATGCTGACCCTTGGCGACGATTCCAATATCGCGCATCGAGGCCGCATCCGAACCTGAAGTGGGACCCGTCAGGGCGAAGCAGGGGATTTCCTTTCCCTTTGCGAGATCAGGTAGATAGGTGGCCTTTTGCTGCTCTGTTCCATATTTCTCGATCAGCTCGCCCGGCCCCAACGAGTTGGGCACCATGACGATAGTCGCCGCGTCCGGGCTTCGCGACGCGACCTTGCCGATAACGAGCGACTGGGCTTGGGGCGAAAAACCCAGACCACCATGCTCCTTCGAGATCAGCATCCCGAAGAAGCCGTGATCGGCCATGAATTTCCAAGTTTCGGGCGAGATGTTCTTGTCGCGAAAGCGAATGTCCCAATCGTTGATGCGGCGGCAAAGCTCTTCCGTTGGACCGTCGAGAAATGCCTTCTCTTCGTCCGTCAGCGTGATCGGCGCCACCTTGCTAAGCTGCGACCAATTGGGCGTGCCTGAGAATAATTGCGCATCCCAGCCCACGGTACCGGCTTCCAGCGCTTCGCGCTCGGTTTCGGAAACCTTCGGCATAATGCCCTTGAGCGCCTTGAATGCCGGTCTGGTCACCAGGTTGCGGCGCAACTCCGGGAAGGAGAGCGCGGCAAGGACTGCGGCCACAATCCAGCCGATCCAAATGATCGGACTCCACAAGGAACCCACCGGTCCCGCCAATAATGAGAGCACTGCGATCGATGCCGCCCAGGCCCAGGTCGGGGCCTGCCTCATGGCCAGTGCAAACACTGCTGCGGCACAAATGATTAAGAAGATCAGCGTCGACATTGCGTGAATCCTTCCAATGCCCTTGAGCCGCGAGCGTGCGCGGAAGGGTGGTCAACAATCACTGAGATATAGGATGCCACGGCACCACCTGCGATTACAAACGTGCGATTGGCCGTTCACGAAACCGCTTTTCCCTACAATTCAGGGAAAGTCCACAACAACGTAATACGTATTTGGTTCCGATTGGAGTGTCACAATGCCAAAAAATTTAACGCTCTTTTCCGCGCGCGCCCGGGCCAGACCCCGCGCCAGCGTCGGCTTGTGCTGGCATCATGGATTCGATAAGCATGCCGTGACGGGGAGCGCCGGTTCCAACGGTCGGACAAGGCGGGGATCGGCGACGACCCTTCATTGGGTCTAGTCTGATGAAAGGATGCAGGCGATGGCAGAAGAGCCGGTTCGGCCGCAGTTGGGTCCTTATCAAGTTGAGGTCGAAGAGGGAAAGACCTACGCGTGGTGCCGCTGCGGGCGCAGCAAAACTCAGCCCTTCTGCGACGGTTCCCACAAGGGAACCGGTTTTGAGCCCGTTGTCTTTACGGCAGAAGCCACCGAGACGGTCTATCTGTGCGGCTGTAAGGACACTGGAGATCCGCCCTTCTGCGACGGTTCTCACAACCTGCTTTAAGCCCAGTCCTACCCCGTTAGTCCTCTGGACGGCGTTGTATTGGCCGCCGCCATTCTGCTAACTAACCGCGCAGATTGCGCGCCATCAGTTTTCCGACCAGTCGAAATCCGTTTGTCGAGCGTGATCGCCGAGCGAGCGCTATGGATTATTTTCTTCAGCAGCTGATCAACGGGGTCACCTTGGGCTCGATCTATGGGCTGATCGCGATCGGCTACACCATGGTCTATGGCATCATCGGCATGATCAACTTCGCCCATGGCGACATTTTCATGGTCGGTTCCTTTATCGCGCTGATCACATTCCTTGCCCTGATCGGCCTGGGCATCACCTGGATTCCCCTCGCACTGCTGCTGGTGCTGCTGGCGGCCATGATACTCACGTCAATTTGGGGCTGGACGGTAGAGCGACTGGCTTACCGGCCATTGCGGGAATCCTTCCGCCTGGCGCCCCTGATCACAGCCATCGGCATGTCGATCGTGCTGCAAAATTTCGTGCAAATTGCACAGGGCGCCCGGGTCAAACCGCTGCAGCCCGTGATAACCGGCAATCACATTGTGTCCGAAAGCGGCGGCTTCGTCGTTACGCTCTCGAACATTCAGATCATCATCGTCATCACCACCGTAATGCTCATGACGGTGTTTTCGCTGATTATCGCCAGGACGCCTTTGGGCCGGGCCCAACGCGCCTGCGAGCAAGATCGGGTGATGGCATCTCTGCTCGGCGTGAATGTCGACCGGACTATCTCACTCACCTTCGTGATGGGTGCAGCCCTCGCCGCGGTCGCCGGCCTGATGTATCTGCTCTATTACGGCGTGATCGACTTCTACATCGGCTTCATTGCCGGAATCAAAGCTTTCACAGCCGCGGTTCTGGGCGGCATCGGTTCGCTGCCCGGCGCCATGCTGGGCGGCCTCATCATCGGCCTCATCGAGACATTCTGGGCCGGCTATTTCTCCGGCGAATACAAGGATGTAGCCGCCTTTTCGATCCTGGCCATCGTCCTGATATTCATGCCCTCCGGGCTTCTGGGGCGCCCTGAAATCGAGAAGGTCTAGGAGCTTTGGCCGAGGCCGCGCAGACCACCCGCGATGGTGCCGCGCCGAGCACTGCGCTCGTGTCGCGGCTCGCTCCCGCATTTAAGGACGCAGGTATTGCTGCCCTAATTGCACTCGCCCTCTCCGTTCCATTGTTGAGTGAACGCACGGTCCAACAGGGTAGCAGCCTTGTTCTGCAAAACCGTTGGTGGCTCGCTTTTACGGCGATGGGCTTGGTGTTTGTTGGCCGCTTGGCCCTCAACCTGCTGCGGGAGGGCGACGTGACCTCGCGGGTTTCCGCTGTGCTGGACCAGGCAAAAATTGGGTTGCCGCCGACAGATTTCGGCCGCTGGCTTGCACCGGCAATGATCGCTTTCGCGGTCATCTTGCCGTTCATGCCGTTTTCCGACCGCTACATCATGGATGTTTCAATCCTGGTCCTGACCTACGTCATGCTGGGTTGGGGATTGAACATAGTCGTCGGTTTGGCGGGCTTATTGGATCTGGGTTATGTCGCCTTCTATGCTGTCGGTGCATATTCGTTCGCGCTGATTGCGATCCATTTCGATCTAGGATTTTGGATCAGCCTGCCGATCGCAGGGGCCCTGGCCGCGCTCTGGGGCCTGATTCTGGGTTTTCCGGTGCTGCGCTTGCGCGGCGACTATCTCGCAATCGTCACGCTTGCCTTTGGCGAGATCATCCGCGTGGTCCTACTAAACTGGGACGATTTGACCAATGGGCCAAACGGCATATCTGGCATTCCCAGACCCACGCTCTTTGGCCTCCAATTCAAGGCCTTTGGCGACGATACCTTCGCTCAGTTCTTTGGCCTCAGCTACTCGCCGCTCCACCGCATCATCTATCTCTATTACATCATCCTGATTCTGGCGCTGATCACCTGCCTGATCACGATCCGCTTGCGCAGATTGCCGATCGGGCGCGCCTGGGAGGCGCTCCGCGAGGACGAGATCGCGTGCCGCTCGCTCGGCATAAACACCACCAACACCAAACTTACCGCGTTCGCCATCGGCGCAATGTTTGGTGGATTTGCCGGGTCCTTCTTCGCCGCCAGGCAAGGCTTCATCTCGCCGCAGTCGTTCACGTTTATCGAGTCTGCGATCATCCTGGCGATCGTGGTGCTAGGGGGGTTGGGCTCTCAGATTGGCGTTGCCATCGCGGCAATCATCCTGATTGGCGGCTTTGAGCTGTTCCGAGATCTGGAGCAGTACCGGATGCTGGTGTTCGGTCTCGCCATGGTCTTCATCATGGTCTGGCGTCCGCGAGGCCTGATCGCGACCCGCGCCCCAACGATTCTTGCAGGCGGCAAACGAGATCCCCCCGAGACTGTCGGCGGAGCACAGTGATGGCATCCCGCTGGGAACGCGATCCCGTTCTAACGGTCGAGCATCTGACCATGCGTTTCGGCGGCCTGCTGGCCGTGGATAATCTGAGTTTCTCCGCCGGCCGCGGCGACATCACCGCATTGATCGGCCCCAATGGTGCGGGCAAGACCACGGTCTTCAACTGCATCACCGGCTTTTATAAGCCGAGCGAGGGCCGGATTATCTTGAAGCGCGGTGGCGACGGCGTGATGGGCGAGCTGGCCGCGCTTACCGAAAGTGGCCGACGCTTTGTCGAGCGCGAATCGGGGGCGCTCTACCTTTTGGAGCGGATGCCGGAAAACCAGGTCTCCCAAACTGCCCAGGTAGCTCGAACTTTTCAGAACATCAGGCTGTTCAGCGGCATGACCGTGCTGGAGAATCTATTGGTGGCCCAGCACAATGACCTAATGACCGCCTCGGGCTTTTCAATCGGCGGCATCGTCGGAGCGAAAAGTTATCGCGATGCCGAGGCCACGGCGGTGGAATTCGCGCTTCACTGGCTGGAACGGGTGGATCTGGCGGGGCGCGCGGACGATGCCGCGGGAGAACTCGCCTATGGCGACCAACGCCGCGTCGAGATTGCGCGCGCCATGTGCACAAAGCCCACCCTGTTGTGTCTGGATGAGCCCGCTGCCGGCCTCAATGCCCGCGAGTCCGCGGACCTCAATACCCTGCTGCTCAGCATTCGCGAGCAGGAGGAGATTTCCATTCTCCTGATCGAGCACGACATGGGCGTGGTAATGGGGATTTCCGACCACATCGTGGTTCTCGACTATGGTGAGAAGATCTCGGATGGGACGCCGAAGCAGGTGCGGGAAGATCCAGCCGTTGTGGCGGCTTATCTCGGCGTCGAAGACGAGCACGTCGAAGCGGCGACCAAGGAGATTGCGTCTTGAGCGATCCGCTGCTCGATATACAGGGGCTCGAGACCTATTACGGCAAGATCATCGCCTTGCGGGGTGTCGATTTGCAGATCTTCGAGGGCGAGATCGTCGCTCTGATCGGTGCGAACGGCGCCGGCAAATCCACCCTGATGATGACGATTTGCGGCAACCCGCGCGCACGCAGGGGGCGCATCCTGTTCGAGGGCCAAGACATCACCCAAATGCCGACGCATCAGATAATGCACCTCTCGATTGCGCAGTCGCCGGAGGGCCGCCGGATTTTTCCGCGGATGACCGTGCTGGAAAATTTGAAGATGGGCGCGATCCTCGCCCTCGATGACGCCTTCGATGACGATTTAGAGCTAGTCTATGACCTGTTTCCGATCCTGAAAAAGCGCAGTTCACAACGGGGCGGTACGCTCTCTGGCGGCGAGCAGCAGATGTTGGCGATCGCGCGGGCACTGATGGCGCGGCCGAAACTGCTTCTTCTGGACGAACCGTCATTGGGTCTCGCCCCGCTGATCGTTCAACAGATCTACCAAGTGATAAAGAACCTGAACGAAAGCCGCGGGCTCACGGTCTTCCTGGTCGAACAGAACGCCTTTCACGCCTTGAGGCTGGCGCATCGCGGCTATGTGATGGTGAACGGCGAAATCACGCTGTCGGGAACGGGAGGCGAGCTTCTGCACAACAAGGAAGTCCAAGCAGCCTATCTGGAGGGCGGCGTCCATCCGAGTGCCCGGGCTAAGAAAGCGAGCTAGTCCCGTGGGCATTCTTTGGGAAAATTCGTTCCAGGTATTCTTTATCCTCACCTGCGTGATAGCGGGTGGCGCTGCCTGGATGGCGGCCCGCGGCTTGGCGCTGACCTGGCAGCCCTATCGCAGGGTACTCTATTCCGCTGCCTTGCTCGGAGCGGCTGTACGTTTCTTCAATTACGCGCTGTTTGAGGGCACCCTGCTCTCGCTTCAATTCTATCTGGCGGATACTCTGGTCCTGGTGCTGATCGCCAGCCTCGGCTATCGCGTAACCCGGACAAATCAGATGGTCACGCGCTATCGCTGGCTTTATCGCAGAACAAGCCCTATCACCTGGTCTGAGAACTAGGTGCGCCGCGAATTGCAACTCCCTCTGGGCTCACCAAATATAGACGGCTTGTCCGGCTATTCACGGTCGTTGGGGCCGATCGAATTGGAGAATTGACAATATGAGAAGACTTTTAGTTGCGGCGCTGGCTCTTGCATTTGCGGTCGCGTTCGCGGGCGTTGCGAGCGCCGACACCAAAATCGCGGTTGTCGGCCCCATGACCGGGCAGGATGCGGCCTTTGGCGAACAGCTTAAAAGCGGTGCCGAGCTAGCGATTGAAGACATAAACAAGGCGGGCGGAGTGCTAGGCCAGCCGCTCGAGATGAAGATCTATGACGATGCCTGCGACCCCAAACAGGCGGTGGCCGTGGCGACCAGGCTGGTGAGCGACGGTGCCGTCTTCGTTGCCGGCCATTTCTGTTCGGATTCCTCGATCCCCGCCTCGAAAGTCTACGAGGAGGAAGGGATCATCCAGATTTCACCGGCCTCGACCAATCCAAAGTTGACCGATGAGGGCGGCCCAAACGTGTTTCGGGTCTGTGGCCGCGACGACCAGCAGGGAAGTGTCGCCGGCGCCTATCTCGCCAAGAATTTTGGCGACAAGAACATCGCCATCGTCCACGACAAATCCGCCTATGGCAAAGGCCTGGCGGACGAGACCCACAAGGCGCTGAACGCCGCCGGAAAGCGTGAAAAAATCTTCGACACCTATACCAAGGGTGACAAGGATTTCGCGGCACTCGTCTCAAAGCTCAAGCAGAACCAGATCGACGTGCTCTATGTCGGTGGCTACCACAACGAGGCAGGGCTGCTGACCCGGCAGATGCGCGATCAGGGCATGGACACCACCCTTATAGGCGGCGATGCGCTTGTGACCCAGGAATATGCGGCGATCACCGGCAAGGCGGGCGATGGCACGCTGATGACGTTTTCGCCCGATCCCCGCAAGAATCCAGCCGCGCTTGAGATCGTCGAGCGTTTCCGGGCCAAGGGAATCGAGCCCGAGGGCTATGTTCTTTATACATATGCGGCCATTCAGGCGTGGAAACAGGCGGCCGAAAAGGCCGGTTCGGCAGATCCCGCCAAGGTGATGAAGGAACTCCATTCCGGCAACTTCGACACCGTGATCGGCAAATTCGAATTTAACAAAAATGGCGATCCCAACTTGCCGCCCTACGCCTTTTACGAGTGGAAGGACGGCACCTATTCGCAAATCAATTAGCGCCATTCCGTGAGGCCAACGGATTGCCCGCGCGAAACCTGATCACGGATGTCGAGGGCCTGAGCGTCGGTCACGCGCACGATGAGAGCCTGCGTTCCGGCGTCACCGTCATCCTGCCGGACCAGCCAGCGGTGGCCGCCGTCGACGTGCGCGGCGGGGGACCTGGAACCCGCGAAACAAATGCCCTCGACGCTGCAGGCACCATCAGCGAGATCCACGGGCTCGCGCTCTCCGGCGGCTCGGCCCTCGGGCTCGATGCAGCAACGGGGGTGCAATCGTTCCTGCGGGAACGCAAAGTCGGCCTTCAATTCGGCGACTCGACGGTTCCGATCGTGCCCCAGGCCATTCTGTTCGATCTGCTGAATGGCGGGAATAAGGACTGGGGCAGACGCCCGCCCTATCAGGACCTTGGCTATAGGGCCTGCGAAGCAGCATCCGTGGAGTTCGAGCTCGGCACGGTTGGCGCTGGCTATGGCGCCACGACCGAGCGGCTGAAGGGTGGCTTGGGAAGCGCGTCATGGCGCGGCAATGGCACGACCGTGGGAGCGCTCGCCGCCGTCAATGCGGCCGGCAATGTGGTGATCGGGGAAACCGAGCATTTCCTGGCCGCACCTCTGGAGGTCGCAGCTGAATTCGGCGGCCGCGGCTGGCCGAAGGTTTGGCCCGAGGGTGCGAATGAACCACGCCTCAAGGGTGCGCCAAATCAAAACACCACGCTTTGCGTGGTCGCCACAGATGCGAAGCTCGATCGCCCGGCCTTGCTGCGCTTGGCGATCATGGCTCAAGCCGGCCTCGCTAGGGCGATCTATCCCGTATTCTCGCCGCTTGACGGCGACATCGTGTTTGCCATTTCGACAGGTACCGGCGAGGCGCCCGACCCGATATGGGGACTTGCCCGTCTAGGCGTGGCGGCCGCCAATGCGCTGGCCAGGGCGATTGCGAAGGGCGTCTACGAAGCAACGGCCTTCCCGGACGATCCCCATTCATCGCCAGCGTATCGCGATGTTTTCCCGCAAACCAAAGCGTGAGCCAGCCATGCGAGCCAATTCAAAAACCAAACGCTTCCGTCCGGACCGTCCCGAAGGCATTTTCGAGCTGAGATACATTGCTGGATTGGCGATAATTCTAGCTCCGCTTGCGCTTGTCCCTGCCCATGCCGGCGACGGCGCCGAGCGCCGCGCCATGGGCTTTTCCGGCGATGGCCGCTATTTCGCTTTCGAGCAATTCGGTATCCAGGATGGCTCGGGCTTCCCTTACGCCGATATCTTCGTCATCGACGTGGAGCAGGATGCCTGGGTGGCCGATACGCCGGTTCGCGTGCTGGTGAAGCAGGACCAGGCGGAGCTCGCCACCGCCCGCAAACAGGCGGCGGACCAGGCCGTGCCGATCCTTGAGAAATTAGAGATCAAATATCCGGGCCAACTTCTGGCCAGCGACCCGGTGGCGGAATTGGGCAACGACCCCCACCGCGAGACGGTAAATCGGCGCTACCAACTGCCAGGCGCCTACGAGCCGCAGATATTCCAGCTTACGGAGCTGCCATTGCCGGCGCCCCAGAGCTGCAAGGGGCTGACCGATCAGCCCATGGTGGGGTTTCAACTGCGAAGCCAAAAGTCGGGCGCCTCGCCCGTGACCCTGCATCAGGATACCTCCATTCCCGAGAGCCGCGGCTGTCCCCTCGGCTATGGCATCTCGGCAATCGTAGCTTACCGCCGTCCGGATCAGCGTGAAGTCCTGGCCATATTGGTGAGCGTTTCGCGCGTGGGCTTCGAAGGTCCGGACCGTCGATTTCTAGCCGTAACGCATGTGCCTGAATAGAGCGTCAGGCGGCTGGTGCATTGCGGTCGGATTGTGCGCGTGCTTATCTGGCGCTAATTGATTTGCGCGAAAAAGGGGGCGCGGGGCAATGGCAAAACTCGGCATTTCAGCCGTTGTAGGATTCATTCTGGCGCTGCTGTTCGCGAGCGTCATGGGCATCTCCAGCGCGGCGGTTCTGATCACCGATTACATGCATCCGGGCCGGATTATGTCGGACCAGGCGCGAACGACGCTGATCCTATGTGCGACGGCAGGCTTCCTTGCCGCACTGCTCGCATGGTGGCTGCAATCCTTCGCTTCCGAGCGCGGCATCGTGATCCGGTTTCTCTACGCCCTGATTACCTACACGCTGAGCTTCAGCGCTATTGGCGGGCTGCTTGTTGTGGCCAGCAATTTCATCTTCAATCCAGCCCATCAAGACTTCAGCCTATCGGGCCTCTACGGCGCATCGGTCGGCGGCTTTTATACCTTCATGCTGTTCATCGGGGTGCCGCTCAGAATTGGACTAGCCGGGCTATTGCTGGCGGCTGGCCTGATCATTGCCATTGTCGGTCCGAGGCACGTGCCCGAGCCCAAGTAAACCAAAAGGCGTGCCGCTGATTGTGACCCACTGCCCCGTTTGCTACATCACGGGGCTCCGACCTTCCTGAGCGCCACGCGCAGGCACGACAACCATATGATACCGCGCTACACCAGGGCTCCACTCGCCGAGTTATGGGCGCCAGAGACCAAATTTCGTATTTGGCTCGAGATAGAGTCTCACGCCTGCGACGCGATGGCGGAGCTGGGCTTGATTCCCAAATCCGCCGCTAAGGCGGTGCGCGAGCGTGGCGGTTTCGACGTGGATCGGATCGACGAAATCGAGGCGCAAGTAAAGCACGATGTGATCGCCTTCCTGACCAGCCTCGCCGAACATGTGGGCGAGGAAGCCCGCTTCGTTCACCAGGGGCTGACCTCGTCGGACGTGCTCGACACGTGCTTCAATGTCCAGCTGGTGCGGGCCGCCGACATCCTGCTCGAAGATCTCGATGGTCTGCTCGCCGCCCTGAAGGCCCGCGCGATCGAGCACAAGATGACCCTCTGCATCGGCCGCAGTCATGGCATTCATGCGGAGCCCACCACATTCGGCCTCAAGCTCGCCCAAGCTTATGCCGAATTCGACCGGGCCAAGCAGCGGCTTGAGCAAGCCCGCCAGGAGGTCGCGACTTGCGCAATATCGGGACCTGTCGGCACTTTCGCCAGCGTCGATCCCAGGGTCGAGGCCCATGTGGCCAAGCAGATGGGCCTGACGCCGGAACCGATTTCGACACAGGTAATACCGCGCGACCGGCACGCCATGTATTTCGCTACCCTCGCCGTGATCGCGAGCTCACTCGAAAGACTTGCCACGGAAGTCCGCCATCTGCAGCGGACCGAAATATCCGAGGCGGAAGAATTCTTCTCCAAGGGGCAGAAGGGCTCGTCCGCCATGCCCCATAAGCGCAATCCGGTGCTCTCGGAAAACCTCACCGGACTCGCTCGCATGGTGCGCGCCTACGCCCTCCCCGCGCTCGAAGACGTGGCGCTGTGGCACGAGCGTGACATCTCCCACTCGTCGGTCGAGCGCATGATCGGCCCCGACGCCACGGCCACCCTCGACTTCGCGCTGGCGCGGCTCACCGGCCTCGTCGAACGGCTCGTCGTCTATCCGGATCGAATGCTGGCGAACCTGGAAATGCTGGGCGGCCTGCCTCACTCGCAACATGTGCTGCTAGCACTTACACAGGCCGGGTTCTCCCGGGAGGAGGCCTATGGGCTGGTCCAGAAGCACGCCATGCAAGCCTGGAACAGCGAGCAAAGCTTTCAGGACCTGTTGAAGGCCGACCCGCAAATCGCCAAGGCGTTGCCCGCGGCCGAAATCGATGCGCTATTCGACCTGCAGCGCCACACGGCTCATGTCGATGAGATTTTCGAAAGGGTGTTCGGCAAGACTTAGCCGCGCCTTGTTGGTGCGGCTGCTCTAGTCTGATCCAAGCTCCGCCAAAACGCTCCTAGCTGCGTCCTCCAGCATTCCACCGTCAGTGCCCACTGTCAGCACGCCCCAGCCGGCCTCGGCGAGGGGCCGCGCGTAATCGACGTCATTGGCGAATACCGCCGTCATGACGTTGGCTTCGCGCGCTTTTCTGCAAATCAAATCGAGCGCGTCCGTCACCTCCTTGGCCCGAATGTCAGCGCGGCCCAGCAGGGTCATGCTCAAGTCATTCGGCCCGGCCAGCACCATGTCGAGACCCTCAACGGCCAGGATATCGTCGAGCTGGTCCAACGCGCTCGCGGTTTCGATTTGAATGCAGGCCACGGTCCAGTCATTGGCTTGGGTGACGTAATCGCCCTCGCTCATGAACTGGGCGCGGTATGGTCCCCAGCTGCGCGTGCCCCGCGGCGGATATTTCACTGCGCTCACGGCGTTCTCGGCGTCTTGGGCAGAGTTGATCATCGGGCAAATAACGCCTTGGGCGCCCCCGTCGAGCGCCCGTCCGATCACATCGGCATCACTCGCCGCGACCCTAACAAGCGCCGGCAGCCCTGCTGCCCGAGCTGCCGTCAGGCAATTGACCAGCGTGTCGTAATCGCCAAGCCCGTGCTGCTGATCGAGGGTCAGAACGTCCCAGCCCGCGGCACCGAGAATCTCGATGGCGTAGGGCGATCCCAGCACAGTCCAGGCATTGAAGAGAAGCCGCCCTTCCTGGGCCGCGCTTCGGAAGACGTCTACCCCCATGGAGCCCCGCTCGTGCGCTATCCCTTGCCCTCGGTCTCGATTTGGTGAACGGCTTCCACCATCAACTCCTCCATGGCGCGGCGAATCTGATGGTCTGACTGCTCGACGCCCTTGGCGTCAAAGTCTTCACGGATTTTGCGGAACACGTCCTCTTCGCCAGGCTCCTGCAAATCGGCGATCACCACGTCCTTGGCATAGGCCTCCGCGGTCTCGTCGCTAAGACCCATTTTTTCCGCGGCCCACCGGCCCAGCAGTTTGTTTCGTCTGGCTGTCGACTTGAATTTGAGCTCTTCGTCATGGGCGAACTTCGTTTCATAGGCCTTCTGGCGGTCGTCGAAAGTGGTCATGCGAATACTCCTTAGGGACCCCTATATCGAAGGCGGTAAATGGGGCCTAAATCGGGACCTGCGGCAGCCGAATTCTGATCCCAGGCATAGCCCGGGGGTGCATGCAAATCAACCGGGTCAAAAGTTGCTCGCCCGGCGCGGCGCGCGATTGTTTCGCGCGCGCCGTTCGGCTAGGTTCGATCAAGGCTTTCACAATGATTCCTGCGGCATGCGTGCCGATTGTGCCGAGACGAGAGCACCCCATATATGGCCTGTGGGCGCGCGGCATGCAGCATTTCGCGGGATGTCCCCAGTGCCTGCTTTTTGAAAGGACCAGCCAATGAATCGGCGACGCCGCGTTTATGAAGGCAAGGCGAAAATCCTATATGAGGGCCCCGAACCCGGCACGCTCGTCCAGCATTTCAAGGACGACGCTACGGCTTACAACAACAAAAAACACGACCGGATCGAGGGCAAGGGCGTCTTGAACAACCGGATCTCCGAATTTCTGTTCCAGCGCTTGGGAGAGATCGGCGTGCCGACCCATTTCATGAAGCGGCTGAATATGCGCGAGCAATTGATCCGCGAAGTGGAGATCATTCCGGTCGAGGTCATAGTGCGCAATGTGGCGGCAGGATCGATTTGCAAGCGCCTCGGGCTCGAAGAGGGCACCGCGCTACCGCGCTCCATCGTCGAGTTCTGCTATAAGTCCGACGAGCTCGACGACCCCCTGGTCTCGGAAGAGCACATTACCGCATTCGGTTGGGCGAGCCCCCAGGAAATCGACGAGATGACCGCGCTTGCGCTGCGCATCAATGACTTCCTGGCGGGCCTATTCTTCGGCATCGGTATCCGTCTGATCGACTTCAAATGCGAATTCGGCCGGCTCTATGAAAACGACATGCTGCGGATCGTGCTGGCCGATGAAATATCGCCGGACTCCTGCCGGCTGTGGGATACCGAAACCCAGGACAAGCTCGACAAGGACCGCTTTCGTCGCGACATGGGCGGGCTGATCGAAGCTTACCAGGAGGTCGCAAGGCGGCTTGGAATTCTGGTCGAAAGCAATCCTTCGGAGCGGAAGGGGCCCGTATTGGTTCGCTCCAAATAGGCGGCAACAGCTTCACGCACATGAAAGCTCGTATCACCATCACGCTTAAGAGCGGCGTCCTAGACCCCCAGGGCAAGGCCATCGCAAACGCGCTTGGAGCGCTTGGCTTCGACGGCGTGGAGGGCGTGCGGCAAGGAAAATACGTCGAGCTGGATATCGACGAGAGCGACCCCGGCCGCGCCCGGGACCAGATCGAGCGCATGTGCGAGCAACTACTCGCGAACACCGTGATCGAAAACTATCAATTCGAGCTCGAGGCCGCATGAAGGCTGCCGTCGTCGTCTTTCCAGGCTCCAACTGCGATCGCGACGTGGCGGTTGCCCTGGAGGCAGCTTCCGGCGCTGCGCCGAACATGGTTTGGCACGGCGCTAGCGAGGTGCCCGATTCCGATTTGATAGTGCTTCCCGGCGGCTTTTCCTATGGCGATTATCTGCGCTCGGGCGCCATGGCGGCGCACTCGCCCATCATGCGGGACGTGGTGAAGAAGGCGGGCGACGGCGTCGCGGTGCTGGGTATCTGCAATGGGTTTCAGGTCCTGACCGAAACCGGTCTTCTGCCCGGCGTCCTGATGCGCAACGCCTCGCTGAAATTTGTCTGCCGGGACGTGCGACTGCGGGTCGAGCGCGACGATACGATCTTCGCCGCGGATTATCGCACCGGCGATGTGATCACGATCCCGATCGCCCATCACGACGGCAATTACTTCGCCGATCCCGAAACGCTGGACGAACTCGAGGACTCGGGGCGTGTGGCGTTCCGGTATTGCGATCAAGCCGGTACCGTTAGCGCGGAGACAAATCCCAACGGATCGCAGTCCAACATCGCCGGCGTCTACGACAAGTCCGGCCGTGTGCTGGGACTGATGCCCCACCCAGAGCGCTTGGCCGATGCAGCACTCGGCGGCACCGACGGCGCGGGCGTGTTCACTTCGCTGCTGGGGGCACTGAACTGATGGCCACCGCCCAGAGTAGCCAGAGCGCGCTGCGCGTCACGCCGGAGCTTGCGAGCGAGCACGGGTTGACGGGCGACGAATACGATCACCTGCTCGATATCTTGGGACGTGAGCCCACCCTGACAGAGCTCGGCATCTTTTCGGTGATGTGGTCGGAGCACTGCTCCTACAAATCATCGAAGTTTTGGCTCAGACAGCTCCCCACCGCGGGCGAGCGGGTCATCCAAGGTCCGGGCGAAAACGCCGGCGTGGTCGATCTGGGCGATGGCGACGCCGCGGTCTTCAAGATGGAGAGCCACAACCATCCCTCCTTCATCGAGCCCTATCAGGGGGCCGCCACCGGCGTTGGCGGCATCATGCGCGACGTCTTCACCATGGGCGCCCGGCCCGTGGCCAATCTCAACGCTTTGCGCTTCGGCGCACCGGGGCACGAGAAGACCAGACATTTGGTTGCAGGCGTCGTCGCCGGCATCGGTGGCTACGGCAACTGTGTCGGGGTCCCCACCGTCGGCGGCGAGGTCAATTTCGACGCCGGCTACAACAACAACATCCTGGTCAACGCCATGTGCGTCGGCTTGGCGCGGACCGACAAGATCTTCTATGCGGCCGCGAGCGGAACCGACCTTCCGGTGGTCTATGTGGGTTCTAAGACCGGACGCGATGGGATTCACGGCGCCACCATGGCTTCGGCAGAATTCAGTGGAGATGCCGATGAGAAGCGTCCCACTGTCCAGGTCGGTGATCCTTTTACCGAAAAGCTCCTGATCGAAGCGTGTCTGGAATTGATGGCGGGCGACGCCATTATCGGGATCCAGGATATGGGCGCCGCCGGCCTCACCTGCTCCAGCGTCGAAATGGCCGACAAGGGCGGGGTCGGCATTGAGCTCGACATCGACCGCGTTCCGGCGCGCGAGGAGGCCATGACGGCCTATGAAATGATGCTCTCCGAAAGCCAGGAGCGCATGGTGATGGTGTTGAAGCCGGGGGCCGAGAAGCAAGCGCAAGCGATCTTTGAAAAATGGGGCTTGGATTTCGCCGTTGTCGGGCGCACCACCGACACCGGACGGCTGGTGGTGCGCCACAAGGGCCAGGTTGAAGTCGATGTTCCGGTGGACGTGCTCGCCAATTCCGCGCCCGAATACAAGCGCGCCTGGAAGCTGGCAGACCCGCCCGCAGTCATCCCGCCCGAAGAGGTCCCAGGTCCTGAATCCCTGACCGATGCCCTCGAGACACTGCTGGGTTCGAGCCACCTCTGCTCCAGGCGTTGGGTCTGGGAGCAGTACGACCATATGGTGATGGCCGACACCGTGCAGCGGCCGGGCGGCGATGCGGCGGTCGTACGGGTGCATGGCACGAGCAAGGGCCTTGCCGCGAGCGCAGACGTGACACCACGCTATTGCACAGCCGACCCGCGTGAAGGCGGCAAGCAGGCGGTCGCGGAGGTCTGGCGGAACCTCACCGCAACTGGAGCACTGCCCCTCGCAATCACGGACTGCCTCAATTTCGGCAACCCCGAGCGGCCGGAAGTGATGGGCCAATTTGTCGGATGCATCGAAGGCATGGCCGAGGCCTGCCGTGCCTTCGACTTCCCTGTCGTCTCGGGCAATGTCTCGCTCTACAATGAGACCGACGGCAAAGCGATCCCGCCAACGCCGGCCATCGGCGGCATCGGCTTGATTCCGGACCTCGATGCGATGGCGACGATAGCTCTTAAGGCGGAGGGCGAAACGCTTCTGCTGTTGGGCTCAGAGCGCGGACATCTGGGCCAATCCCTTTACATGCGCGAAATACTGGATCAGGCGCGGGGCGCGCCGCCGCCGGTCGATCTCGAAGCCGAGCGCAGAACCGGCGACTTCGTTCGCGGCCTGATCGGTGAAGGATCGGTCACAGCCGTCCACGACGTCTCCGACGGCGGTCTGCTCGTGGCGCTTGCCGAAATGGCGATCGCCAGCGGCATAGGCGTGGCGATGGCGGCCTATGGGGGGCCTCTGCCGCTCCACGCAGTCCTGTTCGGCGAAGACCAGGGCCGTTATCTCATCAGCCTTGCTGAGGGGGAGGACGAAATCATTTCACGCGCCATGGCCGCNGGCATTCCAGCGCGGACTATCGGGCACACCGGCGGTGACGAACTTCGGTTGTCGGATGAAGTGTTTTGGCCAATTCAACAATTAAAAGACCTTCACGAGGCTTGGCTGCCCGACTATATGAAGTCCATATAGTTTTTTCCGATGGAGACTTGACGCATGCCGATGGATGCGAACGAGATCGAGCGGCTTATCAAACAAAAGCTGCCCGATGCGCAGATCACGATTCGCGATCTGGCGGGCGATGGCGATCATTACGCGGCTGAAATCGTATCCGAAGCGTTTCGCGGAAAGAACCGCGTACAGCAGCACCAGATGATTTATGAAGCGCTTGAAGGTAATATGGGCGGCGCGCTGCACGCCCTTGCCTTGCAAACCTCGGCGCCCGACAGCTAAGCAAAGGACCTATCTTCAATGAGCGAGCAACAAATTCAGGATTGGATTCGCAAGCAGGTCGCCGACAATGACGTCGTGCTTTTCATGAAGGGAAACCGGCAGTTTCCCCAATGCGGATTCTCCAGCCAAATGGTGCAGATCCTCGACCATCTCGGCGTTGATTATAGCGACATCAACGTGCTGGAAGATTTGAGCCTGCGCGAAGGCATTAAGTCCTTCACCAACTGGCCCACCATCCCGCAGCTCTATGTAAAGGGAGAGTTCGTGGGCGGCTGCGATATCGTGCGCGAGATGTTTCAGGCGAGCGAACTGCAGGAGCTGCTGAGCGAAAAGGGCGTAAGCCACGCCCAACAGACCCAAACCGCCTGAACGGCTTCGAATCTCGAATATCAAAGCGCTATTGCCGCATCGCTAGTCGGGCGGGCGCTGCCAGTGCTTCAGCCGATTGAGCCCGATCATCGGGCAGGACGGATAGAAACCCGATGGCCTATGTCGATTGGATGCTTGAGGTCAGGAAGATCGCGGTGTGCAACTGCGATTATGGCTGCCCCTGCGAGTTTATGGCACCGCCCACTCAGGGGCATTGCGAGGGTGTCGAAGCAAACCAAATCGTCAAGGGTCACTTCGCCGATACCAGCCTCGACGGGCTTTGTTTCGGAGGTGTTTTTCACTGGCCTGGAGCGGTGCATGAGGGCGGTGGCAGCTTCCAATCCGTGATCGATTCGCGCGCCGATAAGGCTCAGCTGGATGCCCTCTTTACGATCCTGTCGGGCAAAGAGCAGGAGCCGACTACGCTCTTCAATATCTATGGCGCCACGATAGACATCCAGCCCCAGCCGATCTTTGCCGAGATCGAGTTCGAGTTTGACATCGAGAACGGCGTCGGCCGCTTCGCCGTACCGGATGTGATGGAGGCCAATGTCGGCCCAATCCGCAATCCGGTGACCGGCGAGCCCTTCCGGGCCCAGATCAAGCTTCCGAAAGGCTTCGAATATCGGGAGGCCGAAATGGTGTCTGCCGATTTCTGGGGCAAAGGCCAAATCTCNCACGAGCACGAGAAGCGCTTCGGCTATCTGACTTACGCGGCCTATGGCCCTTATGGCGTGATCGAGGAGAAGTGCTACCGCTCNGCGGCAGCCTGAGCCTCACGCCTCGCCTATTCGCCGGCGTCCTCATGGGCTCCGAACGGGTCCGGCACCTCCCCCACCGAATTGAGGACCGAGCGCATTGGCCGCTCGTTCACGTGGAGACGGAAAACGTCCGGTCTGGCGTAATGGCCGGTGACATCCAGGTCGTATTTGCTCCTCGTGATTTCGCCCAGATCCACTTCCGCCGTCAGGATGGTCGGTCCGCTGAAGTCGGGCCCGACGAGCAATTGACCCAATGGCGAGACGATGCAGCTGCCACCCCGCATCAGAACCGTCTTGGGGTCGTCGCCGTGGATATTGTCGTAATTCTCCGGGCAATCGGCGCGGGTCAAATACTGGCACGCGGAGAGCACGTAACACCGCCCCTCCAGCGAAACATGGATCATCGATGGAGCCCAGCTATCGCGGTCATCAGCGGTGGGGGCGCAATAAAGCTGGATCTGCTTGGCGTACATCGCCGTCCGCATNAGCGGCATGTAGTTTTCCCAACAGATGACCGCGCCCATCCGCCCTACGTCGGTGTCGAACACCGGCATGGTCGAGCCATCGCCAAAGCCCCAGACCAGCCGCTCCATGGCGGTCGGCATCAGCTTACGGTGCTTGCCCAATAGCGATCCGTCGGGCGCGAAAAACAGAATTGTGCAATAGAGCGTGCCGCCGTCGCGTTCGATGACGCCGATAACAAGGTATGCCTTGGCGGCCTTGGCAGCGGCCCCGATGAATTCCGTGTCGGGGCCCGGCACGTCGATCGCGCTCTCGAAATAACGGCGGAAATCGTCGCGGCCTTCGCTTTTGCGCGAGCCGATCCTGGCGCCGAAATCGAGGCCCTTGGGATAGCCCGAAACGAAGGCCTCGGGAAACACGATAACCCGCGCCCCGAGCTTGCCTGCCTCGGATGTGAGATTACGGACCTTTTCGAGGGTGGCGGCGCGGTCGAACACCACCGCACAATCCTGGACCACGGCGGCGACAAAGCTCTCGGACATCGCGCATCCCCCTGTTGCATCGAGGCGCCAAACAATACCCCTCGGGACCGCCTTTGCCCAGAAGCCTCAATCTACGCGGGGCTGGAAACAAAAAAGGCCGCCGAAAGGCGGCCCGCAAATGCTGTCGGCGCCTGGCGCCGTTATCTGGAATAGAACTCGATGACCAGATTGGGTTCCATGAGCACCGGATAGGGCACGTCCGTGAGCGCTGGTATCCTCACGAATTTGGCCGTCATCTTGCCATGGTCGACCTCGATATATTCCGGCACGTCGCGTTCGGAGCTTTGGGTTGCCTCAAGCACCATGCCGATATCCCGCGAGCCCTCATTCACCTCGATTACGTCGCCAACACGGCACCGATAGCTTGAAATATCAACCCGCTTGCCATTGACCTTGACGTGGCCGTGATTGATGAACTGACGGGCGGCGAAAACCGTCGGTACGAACTTTGACCGATAAATCACCGCGTCGAGCCGCTGCTCCAGTAAGCCGATCAAATTTTCGCTGGTGTCGCCTTTGAGGCGCTCAGCCTGGCGGTAGATCGACTTGAACTGCTTCTCGGTAATATTGCCGTAATAGCCCTTCAGCTTCTGCTTGGCGCGGAGCTGAATGCCATAGTCCGATAGTTTGCCGCGCCGCCGCTGGCCATGTTCGCCTGGACCATATTCCCGCTTATTGACCGAGCTCTTCGGCCGGCCCCAGATGTTTTCACCGAAGCGGCGGTCGATCTTGTATTTGGCGCGAATGCGCTTCGTCATGATGGTCTTCCAATCAACACGTTGTCGCCGCGCGGGCGGTCAATGTGGCCTCACCGAATTTGGCGGATGGGCTAAGTCTCTCGGGGCGAATGGGGATCTTGCAACCGATCGCGCATCGCCGCGGCACTGTAAATCGCAATCGGATGGACGTGTCAATCGGAATGGCGCCTCGCCGGCCCGCCGACGCCTTCGCCTGGCCTATGGCGTGGGGGGATGGCCCACGAAAATTTCGATCTCCTGACGGACTCTCTCGCGTTTCTCATCCTCGCAATCATATCGCTGCCTGCGCTTGACGATCTCCTCCATCTCCGCCTTTTCGGCATCCGAGGCATCGCCCTGCGCCACTCCGCCTTCTCGGGCTTCGATCCTATCGGCGGTGCGGGTGCCGACGGTCACCAAATGGAGCATATGGATGAATGCAAGCTGCTCGTCTGACCAGCGCTTGCTGTCGGTTTCCTTCTTCATAAGGGTTCTGTGATTGGCGACTTGGTGCCGGGGCAGATCGCAGAGCTGGGCGTCAGCGGTCCGATTGGCGATCATCACGACGCGGCGCGCGGCTTCCATCGGAATCATGAACTTATCGACGTCCTGACCCTCGACCGTCACCATGCTGCCGTCAGGTTTTTGGATCTCCTTGGGCATGGTCTGCCACGTATAACTGACCAGCACGCGAACCGCCCGGTCGCTTGGACCGCCTTTGGTCTGCGCATCTTGGGCAACGCCCTGTGGCGCAAGCAACCCCATGACTAGGACCGCCGCGAGGCTGCGCCATAACGCCTTATGCATAGCCGACCCCTATGTCGTCGCGGCTAACCCATGCGGGAGGTGAACCGTCTTGGCATACCATAATCGGGGCGGAACTATGGCGCATCGTTTCCACCCTTGCCACGCGTCAGCGACGCCACAATCCCCCGCAACGTACGCACATCCTGTTCGGTTGCGCCGACCCGATGGAAAAGATTGCGGATATTGCGAACCATCGCCGGACGCTTTTCCCGTGGATAAAGGAAACCGGAGGCATCAAGCCCCGATTCGAGCTGCTCGAAGAATCCGACCAGTTCCGCTCGCGTGGCCGGACGCGTTCCCGGCATCGCCAAGCCTTCCCGCGCCGGACCATCCAAAGCGGTTTGCCGTCCCAAGCTTTCTGCACCTGACTGCTTGAGCCACTCATAGCATAAGATGAGGACCGCTTGGGCCAGGTTCAATGATGCAAATGCCGGATCAACGGGCGCTGTAATGATGGCGTCGGCCAGGCTGAGCTGGTCGTTGTCGAGGCCAGAACGTTCGGCCCCAAAAAGAATGCCGCAGCGTTGGCCTTCGAGGCTCCGCTTGCGCATCTCGGCCACCGCGCTTTCCGGCGTCATGACTGGCTTCACCATATCCCGGACACGCGCCGTGGTGGCGCAGATGTAATGCAGATCTTGGATCGCCTCCTCGGTGCGGCTGAACAAGCCGGCTTCTTCGATCACCGTATCGGCGCCGGCCGCCGCGGAGCGGGCCCGATCATTGGGCCAATCGTCGCGGGGATCGACCAGCCGCAAATCGAAAACGCCGAAATTCGCCATGGCTCGCGCCGCGGTACCGATGTTCTCACCGAGC